>JFJP01005525.1_pt1 | contig 17515 bp, 16 predicted proteins | sample 431651 | NCBI WGS metagenome assembly JFJP01 (sample SAMN02602958, study PRJNA72255) | Microbial mat metagenome, whole genome shotgun sequencing project. | biome: fresh water; feature: sink hole; material: water; isolation source: purple microbial (photo- and chemosynthetic) mats found in...
GCCTGGATTTGCAGGTCCGGTGCCAAGGGCAGGCCATGCCCTTGCAAATTCAGGCTGGCTTTGATGCCGCTTTGATGTTCAAACTTTTGCAGGGTGGTGATCAGCGCGGGTTCAATGTCTTCGGCATTGGTGCGCGTGCGAAAGTGCAACAGCAATTCACGCACATCGCTGTAACTCTCCCGAACGCCCATGTCAATTTCATCCACAATTTTGGCGACCTCAGCCTGATCTGCTGTTTTGATGGCGTCGCGCATCAATTGCACCTGGATTTTCAGGAAAGCCAGTGATTGGGCGATGGAGTCGTGGAGCTCCCGCGCCAGCAGGTGTCGCTCCTGCGACACTGCAGCTTCTTTTTCAAGCGCGTTCAAGCGCAGATTCTCCATGCCGCTGGCCAGGTGGCGGCTCAAGGCTTCGAGCAAGGAGCGCTCGGACTCCAGGAGCGTGATTCGGGCGTGAAAAAACAAGTCCACCTCGCCCATGAGTTTGTCGTGCAGTCGCACCGGAATGGTGACGACCGTTTCAAACCCTGCCAGAGCGCAATGCCGAGGCGCAGCATGTGGGGTGTCATGGATCGGGATGACCTTGAGCCCACTGGTCGCCAAGCTGGAGCCGCAATGGCAATCGCCGGTATAAATGCATTGTTCTGCCGCCACCATGGATGGGGGCAGCCCATGTGACGCCAGCATCAAGTGGCGCTGATTGCCCTGGTTCGACCAGCGCAGCGCCACACCATCAGCGCGAGAAATCCGTGCCACACTGTGGACAAAATGTTGCGCCAAGGTGTCAAGCGATGTGGCATTGGCTACCAGGGCAGTTACTTCGTAGAGGCTCTCCAAGCGCTCGGATTTGTCCTGTAGCTGAATGGTTTTTTCAGTGACTTTGGCCTCGAGGTTTTTGTACATGGACTGTAAGTGCTCGGCCATGCCATTGAATCCATCGGCCAGCGTCCCAAACTCATCACTGCTGGTGCGCTCGACACGCGCGTTGAAATCACCCATCTGAATTTTTTCAATGGCTTGTTTGAGTTGTCCCACCGGCTCCAGCACAAACAGATATCCGCTGTAGAGCAAAATGGCTGCGGCCAGGATCACCAAGCCCAACATGCTCATCTGGAGCAAATGCAGCAAGGCGGTCCAGCGGGCAATGTGTGCCTCAATTCCGTCTACAAATGCGTCAATATTGGCGGCAAAGGCCGTGGTGCTGTTGCTGAGTTCCCGAAAATCGGTTGGCTTGCCTTCAATCCATTGGGCTTGATAGTGCGCCCAGTCGGATTCCACGACAGCAAAGCGTTGGCTCAGCAATTCGTCCCACGGCACAAACAGAGGTCGCTCGGCATCGCCATGTTTGAGCGTGTACAGGCTCTGGTTGAATTGTTCAACCTGCCGGGGTAAGGGGCTGACGTCCTGGGTGCCAATGGACAAGGACATGCGGTACGACTGCATGCGCATGCGCCCAGCCTCATTGACCGCCGCTGCCCCCCCATCCAATTGCCACGACACCCACAATGTGGCTGCCGTGGCAAGCAACACCAGCACCAGAAAAGGCACACCCACCAGCATGAGCTTGGCACCCAAGCTCCAATGGCGGTGACTTGGCATAGCTCTCAATCGCTGGTGCTGGCTCGGTTCATTAGCCTTGACGCTCAAAAATCGCGGCTATGCCTTGGCCACCGCCAATACACATGGTGACAAGTGCATAACGGCCACCCATGCGCTCCAATTCGTACAGCGCCTTGACTGTGATGAGCGCGCCAGTGGCACCGATGGGGTGACCCAACGAAATACCGGAACCGTTGGGGTTGACCTTGGCCGGGTCCAGGCCCAAATCGCGGCTGACGGCGCATGCTTGGGCTGCAAACGCTTCATTGGCTTCGATCACGTCCAGGTCGCTGATGCTGAGTCCGGCCTTTTTCAGCGCCAGCTGGGTGGCTGGCACCGGGCCAATGCCCATGTACTTGGGGTCGACACCAGCGTGCGCATAAGCCACCAGACGGGCCATGGGCTTGAGGCCACGTGCCTTGGCGGTGGCAGCTTCCATCAGAACGACCGCGGCGGTGGCGTCATTGATGCCGGACGCGTTGCCGGCAGTGACGGTACCGTTTTCCTTCAAGAATGCGGGTTTGAGCTTGACCATGTCAGCCAGCGTGCAGTTGGGCCTGAAGTGTTCGTCGGTGTCGAACGCCACATCGCCTTTGCGGCTTTTCAACATGATGGGCATGATTTGGCTCTTGAAGTAGCCACCCTCAATCGCGCGTTGCGCACGGTTGTGGCTTTCCACTGCCGTGGCGTCCTGGTCTTCACGGCTGATGCCCCATTTGGCGGCAATGTTCTCAGCGGTGACACCCATGTGAATGGTGTGGAATGGGTCATGCAAAGCACCGACCATCATGTCGATCATCTTGCTGTCACCCATGCGCACACCCCAGCGCATGTTCAAACTGGCATAAGGCGCACGACTCATGTTCTCGGCACCACCACCAATGGCAATGTCGGCGTCGCCCAACAAAATGCTCTGGCTGGCAGAAACAATGGCCTGCAGACCGGAGCCGCACAGGCGATTGACGTTCATGGCAGGGGTGCCTTCAGCGCAACCACCGTTAATGGCCGCAACGCGGGACAAGTACATGTCTTTGGGCTCGGTATTGACCACATGACCAAACACCACATGACCCACGTCCTTGCCGTCCACTTGGGCACGCGACAGCACTTCACGCACGATTTGGCTGGCCATTTCTGTGGGAGCAATGTCTTTAAGGCTGCCACCATACGTGCCAATGGCGCTACGGGCAGCGCTGACAACAACGACTTCACGGGTCATAAAAATCTCCTACAGGGTTAATAAAATCAAACGCCCAACATCTTAGCCCGACACTCTGACAAGCGGTGGACGGTTAGTCAGCGCGAACATCAGCCACCGGCTGGCTACCAAAGTCAGATCGGTTCAAGTAGATCAACACGCGCAAGGCGGCGTCTTGCGCGGATGTCAGTTGATGCGTCTCTTTGAGTTGCAAAAAGGCCGCCTGATCCGGAAAACTGTCTGGATTGGCATCGCGTAGCTGGACCTGCATGTCCGTATCAATCACGCCGGGAGCCAGCGAGCAGACCTTGGCGCCGTTTTTCAGAAGCGATTCCTCCAGTGCCAGGCATCGGGTGAAATGGTCCATGCCGGCTTTGGCTGCGCAGTAGCTTGCCTGAGAAGCCATGGGCCGGCGGCCCAGGCCAGAAGAGATGTTCAGCACTTTGCGACTGGCCGGCCAGTGTCGGGTACGCGCCAGAAAAGCAGCTGTCAGCGTCAATGGCGCTTCCAGACCGACGCGCAAAGCATGAGCCAGTTCGGCTGGATCAGAGTCGTGCAGCGGCGCAATTTTGGGAATGACGCCGGCGTTGTTGATCAGGACAGCGCTGGTGACGTCAGGTGCATGTTGGTCTGTCAACCAGAGTCCGAGCCGAGTGGCCACAGGCACGGGATCAGACAGATCAGCGGTCCATTGTGTCAAGTCCGCACCCACTTGCTGCGCCATTTCCGCCAGGGCCGGCGAGGCGTTTCTGGAGATGCACAACAGGCGATTTTGTTGGATGAGCAGTTGTTGAGCCAGGCACAGGCCCATGCCACGAGATGCGCCAGTGATGATGTAGAGGTGTGTTGTCATGGTGAATCCTGCAAATGTGATCTGCTTGTCATTAAGGAGCGAATCGAGTTAACTGTTGACTGCTGTCAAGATTTGATGAATCAGAGTCCCTATGATTGTCGCTAACCAAAGTGGTTTCTTTATAAGGAAAAAAACATGCAAGTTCAAGTACACACCGATAACCACATTGAAGGCACAGAGGCCATGGCGCAATGGGCCAGTACCACGATCACAACGGCTCTGGCGCGATTTGCGGGACAGATCAGTCGCGTTGAGGTTCATCTCAGCGATGAAAATGCAGGCAAGAAAAACACCGCAGAAAGTATTCAGTGCACGATGGAGGCGCGTTTGGAAGGGCATCAGCCTTTGGCATTGAAGCATCTGGGTGCCAATTTGAACCAAGCGATTGAGGGGGCTACTGAAAAAATGGTCCGCTTGATTGAGAGCACCTTGGGTCGTGCTGCGCGCGTTTGATCTAAAAAGGCGCCGGGCTGACGAAGCGCATGGTTTTTAGGCTGATCGGGTGAGTCAAATCCAGATCGGTGGCATGCAGCAACAAGCGGTGAGATTGGGCTGCCACCGCTGCGGGTGCGTACAGGGCATCACCCAGAATCGGGTGTCCCAACGCCAGCATATGAACCCGCAGCTGGTGCGACCGACCCGTCAGGGGCTCCAGGACCACACGGCTGGTTTGCTGTTCTTTGTCCGTTGACAGGACCTGCCAGCGTGTCTGGCTGGGTTGACCTCGAGTGACATCGATGACACGTTTGGGGCGCTGGGGCCAATCCAGGAAAATCGGCAGGTCAATCAGAGACCAGGCAACCGACGGTGAAACAGGGGGCGAGATGCAACCCGCCACCACAGCCTGATAGCGTTTTTGCACAGAGCGGTTGGCAAAGGCACGGTTCAGGCTGCGCTGGACTTCTGCGCCACGAGCCATGATCAGCAGGCCCGAGGTGGCCATATCCAGTCGGTGGACCACGCAGGCATCAGGGTAATGTTGCTGAACACGGGCACTCAAACAATCTTGCTTGTCTTCACCACGGCCGGGCACACTGAGCAAGCCCGATGGCTTGTCCAGCACCACCAGAGCGTCATCGACATAAACAACTGAAATATCGTCCAACGGGTTTAGCCAGCACGTAGGCTGTCGTCCAGCAGCCTCTGCACGGTGTTGCACAACTCATCAACATCGTTGGGTTTGTGGATCAGGGCGCGAGCACCAGCGGCCAATGCGTCGCGTTCGATCTCTGGCGTGACATAACCGGACGCCAGGGCGACGGGAAGGGTGGGCCGAATGATCTGTACAGCGCGCAGCAGGTCAACACCGCTGTACCCCGGCATGTTGAAATCAGTCACCAGCAAATCACACTGAAACGGATCGGCAGTAAGTGAGGCGGCGGCTGCTTTCGGGTCCATAAAGGTCACCACCTTGTAGCCCTTTCGGGTGAGCACCCGCTTGACCAAAAATACCAGCGCCTCGTCGTCATCCACATACATCACCCGCTGGCCGCGACCCATGGCTTGAACCTGGCTGCGGACAACAGGTTCCAGGGCGACCGCAATCTCGTCCGCCACAGGAAAATACAGCGCGAACTCGCTGCCGTTGTTAGGTGTACTGTGGACCTGGGCGAGCCCAGCGTGCGCGCGCATGATGCCGTGCACCACGGACAGGCCCAGCCCGGTTCCCTGGCCCACTGGCTTGGTAGTGAAAAAAGGTTCAAAAATTCGTTCAAGCGTCTCTTCGTTCATGCCACAACCGGTATCAGTGACTGTGAGTTGAACTGGCCGTCCGCATCGGTCGATGTTGTCCTCCACTGTGATGTCTGGCCATCGTCCGGCTTGTGACAAAGTCACCTGGATATTGCCCGGTTGAGGTCCAATGGCATGAATCGCGTTGGTGCACAAATTCAGCAGAACCTGCTCAACCTGTGTGGCATCTGCCATCACAGCAGGCACGGCAGGGTCCAGAGCGACCTTGAGCTCCACTTGGGGTGGCAGGGTGACCTTGATCAGTCGCAGCGTTTCGTGGATGACATCGGCCAGTTGAAGCGGTAGCCGCCGTGGCGGTTCATTGCGGCTGAAAGTCAGAATTTGCCGAACCAGGTCACGTGCACGCCGCCCCGCCTTGTCGATCTCAGCCAAGCTGGTGTTAACCCTAGCGTCATGGAGGACGTCTTGTCGGGCCAGTTCCACATTGCCCAAAATGGCGCTGATGATGTTGTTGAAATCGTGGGCAATGCCGCCGGCCATGGTGCCAATGGCCTGCATCTTTTGTGATTCGCGTAACTGGGTTTCCAGGGCGGCTCGATGCGCCTCCATTTTTTTGCTGTGGGTCAGGTCATGCACGAAGAGGGTCACGATGTCGCCATCCGGGTGTTGTTCAAATGACATGCTGACATCCAGCGAAACACCCCCTCCGTGATGGGTGTGGCCGGTCATCTCGCCAAGCTGCACAGGGCTTGGGGCTGAGCTGTTGCTCAATGCCAATGCGGCCTGTGGTAAAAATTCAGCAACGGGTTGTCCAAGAGCCTGTTCTGCGGAGCAGTGGAACAGGGCGGCAGCTGCTGGGTTGAAGACCGTGATGTTCTGGTGTGGATCAACGCAAATGATGGCATCCAGCGAAGAGTTGATGATGGCCGAGAGGCGCGTTCTGCTGCGTAATAACTCGTCGTTGCGCAGCTGCAAAGTGGCTGCGCCAGCTTGCAATGCACTTCGCTGGGCGATCAATGGCCCTTGATCAAGGATGGCGCAAATGTAATGGGTTCGGTCATCTTCAGGGTTGTCAATGCGCGCAATGTGCATATCACCCGTGATGAGTCCATTGGATCCGCCGTCAAAAGACAACTCGTTGAGCTCGCAGGTGCCAAGCTCATTGGCCATGACAAAGCCGTGTTGCACACGGTCATGATGAGCCGGTTGGATGATGGGAAACAAGTAGGTGAGCGGCGCATCGGTTTCCAAAGGGCGCAACAATTCCAAAGCTCTGGCGTTGTTCTCCAGAATTTGCCCACTGTCATCCACCACCATCAAAGCCAGCGGAACATTGGAAAACAGGGTGACAAAGCGCTCGTAAGCCCCCTCGGCAGCATTCTGGCTGAAGCGCAGCGCCTTGTTTTGGATTTCCAGTTCTGACTGGTAGTGGCGCAGATCATCGACCAGCCGCTCGTTCGAAAAACGATCGACTGTGCTGCGAGTTTGCCTAGCAGGTCCGCCGAGGTGATTTTTGCCTGGCGCTGCTGCAGCGACCTTGTTGCGAGTGGCTTTGAGTGGTTTTCTCATTCACACGGGCGCGCCAAAACAACAGTGTGAGGCATGACCAAACAGCCTGCAAAAAAAGTCAGCGTGGCGCGTTCTTCAATTTGCCACGAACTGGCACCACAGTGGTTACCGTGGGACGGACGGCGTCTGCTGATACCGGCTTGGGGGGGGAGGTGTCTTTCTTGGGCTTCTTGACCATTTTGTTGTTTTGCTGACCTTTTGCCATCGCCGTACTCCTGTGTTGATTGTCTTTGCGTCGGCCTGACGCACAGTGCCCTGATTATCAGCGTATCACCGCAGTTCCAGGCTCAAAGTCAGCTGATTTAAGCGGATTGTGCTTAGCGACAAAGGCACGCAAAACGTCGGCATCGACAAACCCGGTGTTGACAAAGCTGGCGTGATGGCTCAACTTGGGGTAGCCATCACCGCCAGCAGCCTGAAAGTTGTTAACAGCCAATTTGTAGGTTTTAGCCATATCCATAGGAACACCCGCCACACGCACTTTGGTGGGCTGTCCGGCAATGACTTCGAGTTCAACCCCAGCAAATTGCGCAAAGCCACCCGATCCGGGGCTCATCTTGACAGCAGCTGCCAGATAAACCATGAGTTCATGCCCAGTCAGATCAACCGTGCACACGGTGTTGCCAAACGGATGAACCTTCAACACATCTTTGTAGCTGATCGGCCCCGCAGCGATAGAGTCGCGCACGCCCCCGGCGTTGACCATGGCGAGGTCAGCTTTGGTTCTGTCCATCATGGCGCGCGCAATCAAAGCACCCAGGTTGGTGGGCTTGGCCCTGACCACGGCGCGGTCACCTTCCAGGCGTGAATCGGTCTGGCCAATTTGAACGTTGAGCTTGTCTTGGCCAAATTGTTGATAAGGTGTCAGCAAGGCCAGCATGTCAGGGCTTTCTGCAACAGCGCTGGTGTGGTGCACCAGACTGGTTTTGCCATCGGCACCCTTCACAGATTTTTTGAGATTCACGGGTATCAGCTTGTAAGATAGCAACTTGAATTCACCTCGACGGTATTCAAAGTCAGCTCGACCCACGTACTTGCCCCATTCATGCGCTTGCACGATCCAGGCTCCATTTTGGCGGTCGGGTTGACAAGGGCCGCCAGGCACATAGGCTCGATCCAACACGTTTTCAGCTTTCATGCAGGCAGGGTTTTGTGTATGCCCTCCCACCACCAGGTCAATGCCAGGCACGGCGCGCGCCATCTCCACATCGCCAGCAGCCTGTGTGCCATGCTGACCATTTTCATAGTGTCCCATGTGCGTCACGGCAATGACCAAGTCCACCTGTCGGCGCAACTCTGGCACCAGTTGGCTTGCTTCAGAAATTGCATTGCGAAACTCAAGTCGCCCGACATTGTCAGGATGGGCCAACTTGCGCGTGTCTTCAGTGGTCAATCCCATCACGCCCACTTTCAGGCCATCCAGCTCGATTATCTTGTAGGGCGCGAACATGCGTTGGCCGCCCTCATAGATGTTGGCCGACAACATCGGAAACTGCGCCAATTCGCGTTGCATCTTGAGAACAGACAGCGGCTTGTCAAATTCATGGTTGCCCACTGCCATAGCTTGGTAGCCCAACAGGTTCATTCCCTTTAAATCCGGTACGGCATCCTGCAAGTCAGACTCAGGCACGCCCGTGTTGACATCGCCGCCATCGAGCAACAGGCTGTAACCACCTTGCGCAGCGACTTCCTTGCGAATCTGGTCGATCAAGGTTTTGCGGGCGGCCATGCCATATTCGCCATCGCCGTTGCGCCAAAACCGGCCATGGTGGTCGTTGGTGTGCATCACCGTCACACGGTAGGTTTTGTCATCATGTCGTCCTTGTGGTGGGGGCAACGCGCACCCAGACAACACGCCAAGCATGAGCAATGTCAACAAAACTGGTTTCAATTTTTTTAACATATGAATCGCCCCTTTCAGTGGGACAGTGGGTGAGGCGTTGGACCTCAGACCGTTAAAGAGTCTGCAACTTGGCCAGAGCGAGCTTGAGTGTGTCCGTCTTTTTGGCAAAGCAAAAACGAATCACATGTTGATCAAAGTTGTTGCCATAAAACGCCGACAGGGGAATGGCCGCGACGCCCACTTCCGATGTCAGCCACTTGCAAAATTCAGTTTCACTCAATTCACTGACATCCGAGATGTCGACACATTGAAAGTAAGTTCCCTCGCAAGGCATCAGCTTGAAGCGGGAATTCGACAGCCCAGCGCGAAACAGATCTCGCTTCTCCTGGTAAAAATCTGGCAGAGACCGGTAAGGATGTGCGTCAGTCATGTACTGCGCCAAGCCATATTGAACGGGTGTATTGACCGTAAACACATTGAACTGGTGCACTTTGCGAAACTCATCGGTCAAAGTGGCTGGTGCGGCGACATAACCCACCTTCCAACCCGTCACGTGGTAGGTTTTGCCAAAGCTTGATATGACAAAAGCACGTTCTGCCAAGCCAGGAAAACGGGACGCACTTTGATGCAGCCGGCCATCAAAAACCATGTGCTCATAAACTTCGTCGCTGATGAGCAGCACGTTGGTGGGCGCGAGCAGCTTCTCGAGTTGCCGCATGTCCTGTTCAGACCAGGTCGTCCCGCTCGGGTTGTGGGGTGAGTTGACGATGATGGCACGCGTGCGGGGTGAAATGGCACTGGCGATCAGATCAAAATCGGGGCGAAATGTACCAGGGGTCAAGGGTACCCGCACGGCGATACCGCCTGCCAACTCAATGTTCGGGACATAGCTGTCGTAACAAGGCTCCAGCACAATCACTTCATCTCCCGGATGAACAATGGCCAAGATGGCGGTGAAAATCCCTTGTGTGGCCCCTGCCGTGACGGTGATTTCGGTTGTAGCCGAGTAGCTGTATGTGTAGATTGCTTCTATTTTGGAAGCAATCATTTCACGCAAGATAGGGACACCTGCCATCGGCGGATACTGGTTCAGGCCTTTTTGCATGGCTTGTGTTACCGCATCCACCAGCAGGGGGTCACAGTTGAAATCAGGAAAACCCTGACCCAGGTTCACGGCATTTTTTTCGGTCGCCAACGCCGACATAACTGTAAATATGGTGGTGCCCACATGAGGCAACCTTGAAGTCAAGGCAGGACTGGACATGATGAAGGGGCTGTTAAGTAGGAGTAAGAGTAAGAGCTAATCGGATTGAGGGTCTTGCTTCAGAGCTCGTAGTCGTTGACCTGGCCTGTCATGGCCCGGGCGACCAGATGCCGGTCGAGCCGGCTGCTGAGCAATTCCGCAAATTGGTAAACAAAATGGCGAAGGTAGGCTCCGCGCTTGAAGGCCACACGCGCCACATTTTGACCAAAAAGATGTCCGGCGGGCCGGACCACCAAACCACTTTTGATACCGTCCTCCAGGACATCGCGCACCGACATTTCTGCAGCGATACCAATGCCCAAGCCCAGGCGGACATAGGTTTTGATCACGTCCGAGTCAATGGCCTCCAAGGCAATGCGCGGTTCCAGGTGACGCGTTGCAAACGCATGGTCAATTTTGGTTCGGCCGGTGTAAGAAGGGTGGTAGGTGATCAAAGGCTCCTGGGCGATATCCTCCAGGGTCAAGTGCTCTTTGCCGCAAAAGGGATGACCAACCGGCAAGACCAGCACATGTTGCCACTCGTAACAGGGCAGCGTGACCAATTCGGTGTAACCGGTCAACGACTCTGTGGCTATGCCGATTTCAGCCACCTCGTCCAACAGCATGCGGGCGACTTGATCGGGTGAGCCCTGATGCAAACTGATGTTGACTTTGGGAAAGGTCTGGCGCAACTTGGCGACCGGCTCTGGAAGCACATACCGGGCTTGGGTATGGGTGGTGGCAATGGACAAGGTGCCACTGTCACCCATGCAGTGCTGTTCGCCAATGCGTTTCAGGTTGCCCACCTCACGCAAAATAATCTGGATACTGTTGAGCACCTGCTGGCCCGATTCAGTGACCCGCTTCAGACGCTTGCCGTGACGCGCAAAAATCTCGATACCCAGCTCGTCTTCCAGCTCGATGATGGCTTTGGAAACACCGGGTTGCGAGGTGTGAAGCGCTTTGGCAGCCTCGGTCAAATTGAGGTCGCGCCGCACGGCCTCTTGAACAAAGCGAAATTGGTGCAAATTCATCGGCTATCTCAACAAAAAGGCCATCTCAGGACATGGCCACTTGTGCCAGCATCTCAATGACCTGCGTTTGTTCACCCACTGAGGGTTTGAGTTGAAACTCAATCTGAGGGTGGGCAGCGCGCAACTCTTCGACCAGCACGGGCATGTCCTCTCTGGCATGCCGGCCCACTCCCAAAAACATGGGAACAATAACAATATGGGTGACTCCCAAGGCGGCAAGCTCCGCGGCGACTGTGCTCAGATCCGGCAAAGTCAGCTCCAAAAAAGCACACCTTACATGCGAGTGAGGCGCAGACTCCCGCATGCATTGAGCCACTTTGTCCATGGGAACGCGCCACAGCGGGTCTCGTGAGCCGTGGGCAAAAAGAATGGTTGCTCTCATGAATGGTCTTTCAGTGATTGTGGTGGAAGTTGTGGAAGTGGGCGCACGGGTGTCAGCTTCTATCGCCGCAGCACCAACCAGGTAAAGGCGGTCAACGATAACAAGGAGTAAATCAGACCAGGTAGCGCAGCTGTCAGCCAGGGCTGCCAGTTTTGCAGGTTCCCGATATACCCAAACACATTGTTCAGCAAAAAGAAGCTGATTCCGGCGAGAACGCCCCCAAAAACATAGGTGGTGATACCGCCAGACCTGAAATGCAGATACGCGAAGGGCAGGGCCAGGACCACCATCACCAGGCAACTGAGCGGATAAAACACCTTCTTCCAGAATTCAATTTCGTAGCGCTGTGCCGACTGCGCATTGTTTTGCAGATGCTGTATGTACTGAAACAAATCGACCGTGTTCATGCGTTCAGGTTTCAGCAATGCGGCTGAAATCATTTCAGCACTGATGTGGTTGGGCCACCGTAGGGTTGGGGCATGAATACGTTCAATCTGGGCGCTGGAACTGTTGGTGGTGACAAATTCGGTTCGACTGACCTGGTTGAGCATCCAAGCGTCATCGTCCTGAATCACCGCCGACTCGCTCTGCGTCATGGAGGCCAACAGTCCTCGGTTATCAAATTCAAAGATACGCACACTGCGGAGACTTCCGTCTGAAGCCAGTTCGCCCACATTCACGGCATAAGTTCCGTACGCCTGCTTTTCTTTGAGCCAGGCACCGGTTTGTCCGATCGTGATTCGCCCGGTGTACCTGGCCTTGAGCAGCTGGGCCGTGCGGTCCGCCAGAGGGGAGGCGTAGTCACCAATCACAAACGTCAACATAACAAAACCCAAACCCAACACCAGCAGAGTTCGAAGAGCCCGCCAGGGGTCCAATCCGCTGGTGCGCAAGATGGTGTACTCCGAACTTTGAGCCAATCTCGCCATGACAAAAATGGTGCCAATCAAAACCGCAATGGGCATCAATTCATAGAGGTGACTCGGTACCATCAAGGCAACATATGACAAAGCATGGATCAATTTGTAGCCGGTGGCTGCATGACGCCCGACCGACTGCACTTCTTCAACAAAGTCAAAGAAAAAAAACAGCGAAAGAAAACCCAGGGTAACGAAAGCCACCGCACTGATGACCTCGCCATAAATGAGTCGGCGCAGCGTCTTCAAAGCGCTACCTTTTGAGTATTTGTCTTGGGTGCAAGCAAATTTTGCCAGCGCCAGTTGTGATGCCCCTTGATCAGTGCGAGTGTGGCCAGAATAAAAACACTGCCATGCAGAGCCAGCATATAGGCCATGAGGCCTAACTTACCCGAGGCAATCCAGTTTTGACCCAAATTCAACAAGTTGTAATAAACCACAAACGTGAAAAGTGCAAAGATGAGGTTGACACTTTTATTGACTCTAGGGTTCACACTGGAAACGGCCACCCCAATCAAAACGAAGTTGAACGCGGCAAACATCAAGCCCAAACGCCAGGAGAGTTCGCCCAGACCGTTTGGCGTCAGATTTTTGATCAAATCAGCTGTGGGCAAGGTGTTCACCGGGCTGACATCGACAACGTTGGGTAAGCTGGAACTGATTCGGGAGCCATAGACTTCAAACTCGCTGATCTTTAAATCTGTGGTGCCAATCACACTTTCAAGACGTTGACCATTTTTGAGCATGAGAAACTGCCCTTGCGGCAGCATCTCTACGCGTCCACTTTGCGCCGAGGTCACCGATTCTTTGCCACGTTCGGTTGAGGCAATAAAAACATTCGTGCCCGATGCCTGTCCGCTTGTGTTCTTCTCTACAAAGAAGACGCGTGCGCCGTTGCCTGACTCTTGAAATTGACCCGGTTCGATGCGCTCCAGGTCACCTCTGCGTTCATACTGGACCTTCAAATCCTCGATGCGTTGGTTGGTCCAAGGCAGGACGAACAGGGCCAGGGTCGCCACCACGGTAAATATGGGCCAGGCAAATCGCATCAACGGCCCTATCAGCGCCAGAACACCTTTCCCGCTGCAAAACCAGATTACCATCTCACTGTCACGGTACATGCGTGACAACGAGGCAATAACAGCAATGAACATGCTCATGGTGAGCAATGTGGGCATGTAAGCAAGCACGGTATAACCCATGACTTGAGTCACATCAGATGGGTTAAAGTTGCCGCGCGATGCCTGACCGAGTGTGCGAATCAGCGTCATGGTCATCACCACGGTGACGAGCACGACCAGCGTCGCACCAAAACTTCGGGACAGCTCTTTGCGTAAAGAAGATTGAAACAACATGGTGAACAAGGAAAACCGCAATTATGAACTTTGAACTTAAAGCCTTGAATACGAGTGTCTTGATCAATGAAAAAACTGATGCATTGGTCGTGTTCTTAACGTCTGCCTTTAAACCTGGCAAAGACGTTCTCTCAACGCTGATCACCAAGGTCATGAAGGCGGGTGATCTGGCATCCAAGGCGGGTGAAGCACTGGATATCTATCGGCCTGCTGGGCTCACTTGCAGTCGCTTGGTGTTGGTTCACGTTGGGGATGGCGCCGCGAAAGATGTCCGAAAGGCAGTGGCGACAGCGGTGTCCACGGCCAAGGCGGCTAAGCCGCGGCACATGACTTTATGTTTTCTTCACAATCCGCCACCGCAAGTGATGCGCGTTGCCGTCACTTCTTTTGCCGAAGCCAGTTATGTCTACACCACCACCAAGACAAAGGCGGAGGGGCGGTCCATACAAAGTGCTGCCTTTATGGTGCCTGATGAGCTTTCCTTGCGCTCGGAATTTGAGCGGGCGGTTGCAACAGTCAAAGGGGTTGAACTGGCGAAAGAATGGGGTAATCGGCCAGCCAACCACGCAACGCCAACGCACATTGCACAGGCAGCACGCGCGTTGGCCAAGTTGCCACACATCAAGTGCGAAGTTTTAGGCCCCAAAGAGGTGGCCAAACTGGGGATGGGTGCTTTCCAGGCTGTCGCTCAGGGTTCTGAGGAGCCTTTGCGCTTCATTGTTTTGCACTACCACGGTGCAGCCAAGAGCTTGGCACCAGTGGTCTTGGTGGGCAAAGGGATCACCTTCGATAGTGGTGGCATTTCGATCAAACCCGCTGCCGAAATGGACGAGATGAAGTTTGATATGTGTGGCGCGGCCAGTGTTTTGGGCGTTTTTCGTGCCTTGGCAGAGCTACAACCTGACATGAATGTCGTTGGATTGATTCCTGCCTGCGAGAACCTGCTGAGTGGTCGTTCGGTCAAGCCCGGCGATGTGGTGACAAGCATGAGCGGCCAGACGATCGAGATCCTCAATACCGACGCAGAAGGGCGCCTGGTGTTGTGTGACGCACTGACGTATGCCGAGCGTTTCAAACCGCGTGCCGTGGTGGACATCGCCACACTGACGGGGGCCTGTGTGGTTGCTCTGGGGGGGGTGCGCAGCGGCTTTTTTTCAAATGATGAGGCACTGTCTGCCACCTTGCTGGCCGCGGGTGACTCATCTCAGGACTTGTGCTGGCAGATGCCGTTGGACGATGACTATGCAGAAGGGTTGAAAACCAGTTTTGCGGATGTGGCCAATGTGGCAGGACGTGCCGGTGGTGCCATTACTGCAGCCAAATTTTTGCAACGTTTTGTGGGCAAGAGCCCTTGGGCACACCTTGATATTGCCGGTACAGCATGGAAAAGCGGTGCCGCAAAAGGCGCCACAGGGCGACCAGTTGGTTTGTTGGTGGATTGCTTGATGCAACTTGGTCAACAAGCCAAATCACAGTGACCACGGTTGCCTTCCACTTCAACGTGTTGGATCGATTGGCTTACACGTGTCGTCTGCTACGCAAAGCTGTGGCGGGTGGCGTAAAGGTGGTCGTTAACGGATCGAGCGAGACCTTGTCACAGCTCGATCGTGACCTTTGGACGTTTTCTAGCACTGATTTTGTGACGCATTGCCTTTTAGAAGTTTCAACAACAGATGTTGCGGCTCGATCGGCAGTGTTGTTGTCTGAATCCACTCAATTCACTCAATTCACTCCCCATGTGGATGTGCTGCTGAACTTGGGCGACATGATTCCAGAGAATTTCGAGCGATTTGATCGTGTGATAGAAGTGGTAGGCAAAGAGGTCGACGATAAGCGCTCAGCACGATTGCGGTGGAAGCATTATTCCCAAGCTGGAATCCCCCTCGTCCGGCACGACATGGATCAAAAAATAGTTTCATGAGTACAACGCCGCGCCATCTGCCCCGATTCATTCCGACCTTGACCGAGATCGTTGATCCGTCGAGTTTCACTCAGGCAGACACTAACACTCCGCCTGACGTGGAAGCCATGGTCAACTTGGTGCAAAGCCAATTGAAGCCGATTTTCGAGAGGCGCCTCCAGGAGGAAATGGACCGGTTGGTACGCGCTCAAGTTGCCAAACAGTGGGCTGAAGTTGGTAACCGCTTGCAGGGTGAAATGGAGACTTTTGTGAGGCAAGCTGTCATCGACGCTTTTGCAACACATTCTCGACACTCAAAGTGATCCAAAAACCAACATCCTTGTCGCTGTCGGTGAATATCCTGGGCTAAAGGGCAGCAGTATGCTGCCTAGTGTCGTTAGAATCGCGATTTTTAACGGTTCTTCTTTAACTGGAGTTTTTATGCAAATTAAAAGTACGTTGACCCTGATCGCTGCAGCAACATTGTTGGTTGCTTGCGGTAAAAAAGAAGAAGCTGCTCCTGCACCAGCAGCTGCGCCCGCGCCAGCTCCTGTAGCGGCCGCCGATGTTGTCAAGATTGGTCACGTTGGCCCAACAAGTGGCGCCATCGCACACCTGGGTAAAGACAATGAAAACGGCGCTCGCATGGCCATTGAGGAGCTCAATGCTGCTGGCGTCATGATCGGGGGCAAGAAAGTTACTTTGGAATTGCTGGCTGAAGACGACGCCGCCGATCCTAAGCAAGGTACAGCTGTGGCTCAAAAACTGGTTGACGCCAAAGTCGCCGGTGTTGTGGGTCACTTGAACTCCGGCACTACCATTCCAGCGTCCAAAATTTACAGTGATGCAGGTTTGCCACAAATTTCTCCCTCCGCGACCAACCCCAAGTACACACGTCAAGGCTTCAAGACGACTTTCCGTATGGTGGCTGACGACACGCAGTTGGGTGGCACTTTGGGCAAATATGCCGTCGCTACTCTCAAGGGCAAATCGATTGCCGTGATTGATGACCGTACCGCTTATGGCCAAGGTGTGGCAGAAGAGTTCAGCAAAGCTGTTGAGGCAGCGGGTGGCAAAGTTGTTGCCAAGGAATTCACAACAGACAAAGCCACGGACTTCACATCTATCCTGACCACCATCAAGAGCAAGAAGCCTGATGTCGTGTTCTTTGGTGGCATGGACGCTGTTGCTGGCCCGATGCTCAAGCAAATGAAGTCCTTGGCGATCAAGGCCAAGTTCATGGGTGGCGATGGCATCTGCTCAACTGAATTGGTCAAACTTGGCGGTGACGCCATTGCCGATGATCAGGTGTATTGCGCTGAAGCCGGTGGTGTTGAAGGTGAAGCCAAAGCCGGCATGGAAGAGTTCAAAACCAAGTTCAAGGCCAAGTACAACGCAGACGTACAGGTCTACGCTCCCTACGTTTACGACGCCGTCAAAATCATGGTTGCGGCCATGGTTAAAGCCGATTCTTCTGACCCAGTCAAGTACCTGCCCGTGTTGGCCGCAACAGCCGATTACAAAGGCGTGACTGGCCCTGTGTCTTTTGACGAAAAAGGCGACATCAAGAACGGTGCTTTGACATTGAAGACAGTTCGTGGTGGTCAGTTGACCACCCTGGCTGTGATTCGTTAATCCTGATCAACTCAATGCCAGCCTGTGAGGGCGAGGCAAACGGGGAGTCCCAGTCACTGGGCCTCCCTTTTTTTATGCTGGCTTAATAAAAAGAGTGTCCACACCAAGTTAGAATCGAGGGCTCTGGAGCGGTGGATGAGCGGTTTAAGTCACACGCCTGGAAAGCGTGCGGGGAGTTAAATCCCCCGGGGGTTCGAATCCCCCCTGCTCCGCCAGTGAAAAGCAAAACCCCTGTAAGTCATGGATTTACAGGGGTTTTCGTTTGGCGGCATTTAAAGTCCGGCCTTTTTAACCCA
>JFJP01028251.1_pt1 | contig 17513 bp, 20 predicted proteins | sample 431651 | NCBI WGS metagenome assembly JFJP01 (sample SAMN02602958, study PRJNA72255) | Microbial mat metagenome, whole genome shotgun sequencing project. | biome: fresh water; feature: sink hole; material: water; isolation source: purple microbial (photo- and chemosynthetic) mats found in...
TAATAATGAAACCAACCTAATATTGATGAATGAAAAAATCACCAGTCCTCTATTGAAATCCTCTCAGGAAAACCCTTAAGAACCAACATAGAAAGCATCCTTAAAAACCCATTAAGGTTTCTTATGTACGGGTTGCTATAGCTAGTCTTGCTATAAGCTCTATCCAAAACCTTTATTTTTATGTGAAGATTGATGAGATGATTGCTGTGAAGCCGAAGAATGAGAGCAGTGTTCAAAAGGAAAAACTTTTGAAGAGCATATTAAAGGTTCTAAGATATGATAAGTCTATTATATAAAGCAGCTATTATTTTCCAAAGTTTTACAATTTTTTTAATAATTTATTAATTTTTCGCATGGCCACTTTTTAAAGACTCTTTAAAATTAACATTAATGGTTTTCTTTTTATTAATTAAAAAAATTGGATATTGAAACAAAAAAACAAAAATTTTATTTAGAAAAGTCGTTTGATAATAAGGGACATGGACAATAAATGCTTTTGAAGTTTTTTTCTTTGTTTTTAAATTTTTAATTATTGTCAATAAAATTTATTTACTGGTAAATTCTCTTATTTTTTGACATGTTATAATTATCAATAAAAACCAAATTTATTTCAGAAAATTAAATAATTAGATAAAGGAGAGAGAGAAAATCAATTTTTTGAATTTGTTTCTTGGAAATTTTACATTTTTCTTAAGATTTTTTTCTTTATATTCTTGATATATGCTTTTTTAATTTAAGCATTCTATTTATTTATTTCTGCAATCAAATTATCAGCGTCATCATAAACATAAAAAATTTTTTTTTCTGGCCAATATTCGACATTCCATAAACCATCGATGATAAACCTTTTTTTACCTTTTGTGATAAAATTAACCACTTTCCATTTAAACTTTTCAATACCAGAATATTCTCCGAAATTTATTTTCGAGACTTCCCCTCTATGATTATGAGCGAAATTATAATACTCACCACCTTTGTGAAATCTTTTTATATGTTCCGCCACATTGACATTGAATCTCATTAATTCGATGGACCATTTTACTACAGTGTTGATGTAAAAATCTAAATAGCCTTCAGAATCTAGTCGATACCCAGCATCAACATTAATAAATATATTTGCTGGTAAACAACTTTTTGCAGCTCTATAAAATTCAACTTGCCAAAGTCTTTCACACAAATCCCCATCCGCTGTTTTAGAAAACTCACACTTTTCCAATTGAACTGGATCAATCCTTTTCAAACTTTCCAAAATGAGCTTTTCAAATGAAAAATCTCCAGGAGGAATTGGATTGCGGCCTGGATTTATAAATCTCTCGAAAATTATTGATTTAATTAGAGGTGATGCTATTTCAAATTTCATTTCTTGCGATTCAGTTAAATATCCGATTCTGCTTAGTTGTTTTCCTGCTGTTTTCACAGAAAAGTCCCAAGGAGAATAACCTTGATCTCTCAAAGCCATATCCAAAAGAAAATCTTTTTGAATTTTTGTTAAAGGAAAAATAACATCAGAAGGAACTGCTCTGGTTGCTTGAATTACTTTGAAGTAGCTTTCAGAATGAAGTAATTCAATTATCAAATGCTCATCAATAAATGGATAATTTTTTGTTTGGGTGGCAATAAAATACAGAGTTTCTTTCAATAAACCACAATGATTCTTAATAGTTCTTTCTAAATGGGCTTTGACATTTGTGGTAAGCGAAATCTTAAAATAATTAGAAAATTTCTCAATAAATTCTTCAAATTCTTCCTTGGATAATGTAAGTCTATCAATTCCGAATGCTCTATCAAAGTCCATTGGTGTCAGAGATGAAAGATTCATGGATTTGTCTCCATATCCAGCGAAACAAATTAAAGTTATATGGTCTTTAGGAATAGGTTTTTTAAAATATCCCCAAAAATCAAGTTTATCATTATAAATTCTCTGAGTTTCATCCATTATGATAATTTTTTCTAAAGATCTGCCTCCATGGAATTCCTAATCCTTTTTCCAATATTCATAAAATTCTTGAGAATTTGGATTATTAACTTCGGAAAACGAAATAAAATACACTCTTTTAAAATTGGCAAGAGTGGAATTTAACAAATACGAAAGCGGTTTTTCCTGAAAAAGGAGGACTCCTAATTAAAATTTTATTTATTGATTTAATTTCCTGGATAAATGAAAATATTGTTTTTTCTCTGTAAATTGCTAAGGGGTCATTAACTGAAAATCCATCTCGAAATTCCTCTTTGATGATGTTTTTTGATGATTTCACCCTTATTTCTCTTATTTTATGATCATTGCTCTGATGGTTATTTTTGCAATCTCGGCAAAGGGATTTGCAAATTTCGCAAAAATATTCCGTGTTTGAAACTTGTTCTTTTAGAGTGCAAATTTTACACCTCGAATAAAAACACATTGCCTTATGTTTTTCGCAAAATTCATTTGATGCAAATTTCTTCAAGCAAAATAGACAAGTCCATTGAATTTCGGCTTGCATAAAAAACGAACAAAATTTGATTTTTTTTCGAATTTATTAATTTTTACTTCTATCTAATTTATTGCGTTAGCCTAGCCTCATTCTCAGTATTTTTCAATTTTATTATTTTCTTTTAATTTGGATAAAACTGTCTCAATTCAGAAACAAATTTAAGATTTTCATTTTATTTTTGCAAAAATGAAATTTTAAAAGCAATTATTATACTTACATTTTTTTTAATGAAAAATTATTTTTTTGTTTTCCCAAAAAAATAAAAATCAACGTATAACTTTTAAACAAATAAGTTTTTGAAATTTAAAATTAAACAAAAGTTTTTTCTCATAAAACTCTTCATTCTTGATGCAACTAAGGAATGCAGTTTCAAACGATCAAAAACAGAAGACTTCTTATTTCGAGTCTTATTTGAAAAGGTCTGAATTCATAATTTTAAAATAAATTCCCAAAAAAAACTTTTTTTAGAAACAATTTCCATCAATTGATTTCCAAAAAAAGTTTGAGCACCCAAAAAAGCTTCAGAAAAATAGCTGAAAAAAAATCATTAAAGCCAAGTGATGAAAACAAAGATTTGTCAAATTATCCTGAGTCTTATCAAACTGGAAATTCGGCCTTGAAATTTAATAAACTTTCAACACATAAATCAACAATTCCACCTAAATTAAAACCAGACGAGATTCTCAAGAATAATCAAGAGCTTTTGACAAAAGAACTATTAAGAGCTTATAATGACCCTAAAACAAGAACCAAGACTTTGCCAGAAAATTTCAACTTAGATTATTTGAAAGATTTGGATTTTTCTCTAGAAAGACTTCCTAAGAAATCCAATAATAATCCTAATTTCTGCTTTAAATCCATTGAGGATTTTTCGACGATTAAACAAAAACTTCAGCAAGCGGAATTGAACAAGATTGTCAATTATCCATCAAAAAAAATGATTGAAATTCAAGATTTAGAGAAATTTTTTAATATAAAAAATGAGAGAAATAAAGATTTCCATTCCCCCAATAACAATTTGACAAAGTTTGAAGAACGCACGAAAAATCATTCTAATAATTTAAATGACAAAAATAGAACAAAATTAGGTATGCTAAATCTTAATAAGAATATTTTGACTGAAACTATCACAAAAAACCGCCCACCAATAAAAGAGAGGTTGATTAAAAATTTTGATTAGCAATTTTTTACAATAAAATTATTTAGTTATAATATCAATGAAGCCCAAACGAGTTTTTTATATTTCGCGAAAATAAATGATTTTGAGAAATGTTTGAAGATTTTAGCTCTAAAAGATTTCGTGAAGCAAAAGACCTTCATAATTAATTTCAAAGGCAATAATGATTGGTGTTCTTTACATTATGCAAGTCTAAATGGAAATATAAAGTTATTGAATTTGCTTTTAAGAAATGAGGCTATAATAGATGCAGAGACATCCTCTAAACTTACTCCATTGATGATTGCATGCCAAAAGTTTTTTTAATTTTTAATTTAATGTGGGATTATAAAACCTTACTAAAGAGGACACGAAGAAATTGCGAATTCCTTAATTAATGCAGGAGCTGATATTAATTTATTTGATTTATCAGGGAATACAGCTATTCATTATGGAGTAGTTCATGGTTTTTCTTTTAATAAAATTAACTCAATGTTAATATGTTAATATTTATTGGTTAAAATAGGTCAAAAAAAAATTGTTGAGGTTCTTTTGATGAAACCATCAATCAATTTAAATATTAAAAATCATGAAAAAAAAACTCCCAGAGACGAAGCTTTAAATAATAGGGAGATTTTACAACAGTTTGATAATCATGCAAAAAGCTTAAAAGGAAATGTGAAATTTACCAATAAGATCGTTATTCATAATGTAAATCCTGTGGTTATCAGCAAATTTTTGGGAAAGCATTTTCAACATCTTACTTTAAAAAATCAAGAAAATTCAGCTCAAAATATTTCCAACACTCAAACTACTGCCACACTTTCCTCAAATTCCAATACAATTAATGATTTTAGCCCGACCAGAACCAATGATGATGATAATTATGAAGAAAATGAGCCTTTCAAAAATGAAAAAGAAAAAATAACTTTGGATTCTTTTGATATTAGAGGATTGATAGGAAAAGGAAGTTTTGGAGAAGTTTATCTTGTTGAAAAAAAAAATGTTAAAATATTGTATGCTTTGAAGGTTTTAAAGAAATCAATCGTCATGAGTATTATCTTTAAAACAATTTTTAAAGAAAATTCTTAACTTATTTTTAGAAAATAATTTGGTGAAATATGCTCAAACAGAAAGAAACGTTATGAGTCTCACAAATCATCCATTCATTGTTAAATTATTGTTTGCCTTTCAAAGCAGCACTGATTTGTTCCTTATAATGGAATATTGTCCAGGAGGTGATTTAGGTCAGCATTTGCAGCGTGAAAAAAAGTTTCAACTTTATTTGTTTTTTTTCCTTAAATTTTAGTATTCTCATAAAAAAAGGTTTTCTGAAGATAGAACGAGAATTTATATAGCTGAAATTATTCTAGCTCTGGAAGATCTTCATAAAAGAGATATCATATTTCGAGATCTAAAGCCGGATAATATCGTTCTTGATAAGGATGGACATGCTTTATTAACTGATTTTGGACTTTCAAAAGAAGGAGTTTTAGATCATAGTCAAGGAGCAAGATCGTTTTGTGGGTGAGTCAATTGTATTTGTTTTGTTTTTTTTAAGATTTTTCTTTCATCAGTTCTTTGGCATATTTAGCTCCAGAAATGCTAAAGAGATGCGGTCATGGAAAAGCTGTTGATTGGTATTTGCTCGGAGTTGTAATGTATGAAATGCTGGTTGGAACACCTCCCTATTATACTCATAATAAGTAACAATAAAACTTTATCTTTTTGAAAAAAAATGTGAAATCAATTAGGGAGGAACTTTTTTCGAACATAGAAACTGCAGTTTTAAAAATTCCTTCAGTATTATCAACTCATGCTAAATCTTTATTAAAATCAGTAAAATTGTGAATTATCTTTCTTTCATCAATTAATTTACGAAGCTTTTGCAACGTAATCCAGCAAAAAGATTGGGATCAGGAAAAGGAGACGCAGAGGAGGTAAAATCTCATCAGTTTTTTAAAGGGATTAATTGGACAGATGTTGAAAAAAGGTATTTTATATCTAAATTTTATGGAGAAAAATCAATTAATTAATGTTTTTAGAAAATTGAAGCCTCCTTTGCCAGAAATTAGGTATAGATTCAATCCTGCTTTCAAAGGGGAGACTCTAAAAACTCATATTCCTAATGAATCCAATGAAAATAACTATATTAGTGGTTGGTCTTTTGTTTCTCCAAACACAAAATCATGATATATTCTATTTATAATAAAATTTATGGGAGCTTGAATTTCCTTTCATATTATTTTTTAAAAGTTTCAGAAATATATTATAATGACTATAATGACTATTTCTTCTTTTTTTTGTGAAAAAAAACCTTCAAATAAACTTATTCTTAAATTTTCTGCAGAAAATCAATAATAAAAAAAAAATTTAAATTATTCTGAGGAACTCTAATAAGAAATAATATCTTAAATAAATAAAGAGGTTTTTTTAGAAAATAAAAATTTGAATTAAAAAAAAGAAAAGGAAATTGGAAAATGTTCGAACTTCAAGAGGAAAAAGAAGTTGTTTCATATGAAAAAATGCCCATTACTAAAACATTGTATATTCCACACACTCTTTAAACTTTAAACATATTTTTATTTAATTAAAGGAGTCCAGTTGTTGTCGGGGGTTCAGTGATTGGGTTATACTATAAGAACGGAGTAATGTTAGCTTCAGATACAGGAGCATGTTATGGCAGCATTAAAATGTTTAAAGATTGCACCAGGATCGAAAAGATTAATAACAGTGTTTTGTTAGGTAAGCCTCTTATAAATATGTATTTGTAAAAACATTAAAACAAAAAAAAAGCTGCAAATGGTGAAATGAGTGATTTTCAAGAGGTCACAAGAAGATTGAAGGATGTTGATAAAAAAGCAAGAATTTTTGATGACAACATTAATCATATCCCAAAAGATTTCGCTAATTACCTTGGTAGGCTTTATTTAATAAATATCAATAGTTGAGACTCAACAGTTTGTTTTGATTTTAGCCATGATTCATTACCAAAAGAGAAATAATATGAACCCATACTTCCTTGTAAATATTATTGCAGGATATCAGAATGGTCAAAGGTATTTGGCTTCTGTTGATTTGCATGGAACTATGATAGAAAACAATTGGATAGCCACTGGATTTGCAGGATATTTATGCAAACCCATAATTTGGAATTATTGGAATGAAAATATGGAGGAAAATGATGCTAGACAGATCTTAATAGAATGCTTTAAGACTTTAGTTTATCGAAACACAAAAGCTTTTGAAAAGTAGTTAAATAATAAGAAATTTTAAATTGTTAATAATATTCCAGAGTTCAAATTGCTAAAATCGATGCAAATGGAGTTACTATTTCACCAGCCTTTCAATTGGAAACGAAGTGGGACTATTCTAATTTCAAAAATCGTGCAAATGAGGCTTTATATTCGGATAAAAAGTTCTATTAAAATGAAAAGAAAAAAAAAAGCATAAAAATAGATAAAATAAAAGCAAAAAATAAAATTTTAATCTGAAAAATTATTTTTAAGACTTTTTCGAAAAACAACGAATATTTTTCTTTCCATCTTTTTCATTAATATTCTGCAATGCGTCCCGTCTTACATGTCAAAAACACTTATCTCACTTCGAACATAAATATGAAAAACTGCCGTTCATATCTCAATCAAGAAAAGATAATTCCATCAAATAAAGAAAATTTTCCCAAATTTCTTCTTTACTCAGAAAGCACAACAACTGAAGAAAATTTTTCCAATGAAAACTCCACTTTTGAAGACTTTGATGATCTCAATAAACTAGGCAAAATCAAATTAGATAAAAAACTAAGCGAAGATTTTCAAAAAAAACCAACAGTAGATGAAACTAAATACAAGACTGAGATGTGTAAAAATTGGGAGGAAAAAGGTAAATGTAATTATGGTAAAAAATGCAAATTTGCTCATGGAAGGAATGAATTAGTCAACAAAAGCCTGATAAACAAAGATCGATATAAATCCAAATTATGTAACTCATTTTATACATTACATTTTTGCCCTTATGGTCAAAGATGTCTTTTTATTCATGCACAGCCCAAGAAAATTGAGGATATTCTCACGCATTCCCATTATAGAAGACAAATGAATTCATTGGACTTCGAAGACATTCTGAAGTGTGAAGAAAACAAAAGATGTGAGATTTTTCTAAAGATGAAAAATGAAAATCAAAGAGCTTTGGAAAAAATTAATGAGAATTTTTGTAGGAATTTGGTTGATGAATGAAAATTTTGATAAAAAAAGAAAGCTATGAATATATGATGTTTATTTTTATCTTAAAAATTTACTAAATTATTTATTTTTACGAATTCTTTAATTATTCTTGTATGCTTTGAAAATGTTTTTAATGATTTTGTAAAAAAAAGACTTATTTTTTTTATTCTTAAATATAACAATAATGCTTATTTTCTCAAAAAGCAAAATAATTAATCATTGTTCAAAAATTAAATTTTATTAATTAAAAAAAATATTAATTTGTTTTATGAAATATATGAGACTCAAATATAATTTGAATTATATGATTGAATTTGTTAGTCATTGAATGAATTAATTCAATTTGAAATCTTAAAAAAACTCTTTGATGGGATGATTGAAAGAAAAATCTTGTCAATTAATACATCCATTTTGAGAAAGAAAAAAAAATTAATGCAACAGAAAGAAAAAAAAATTTGAATTTCTTGACTAAAGATCAATTTTTTTGTTTTCTATTTTCAAAATATTTCTAGTTTTATATAAAAGCAATCAATTTTTTTTCCCATCCAAATTTTCTCCATAACCCTGGCTTTTCAGTGTTTCAATTTTTGAAATAATATCATCCCTTTTGGTTTTCAGATTCGATTTGATGCTATCAACAGTTTCATTTATGTTTTTTAGCTCATCGAACGTCTTATTCAAATAAATTTGGTCTAGGAGATTATTTTGGAAATTGTAATTTTCAAACATTTGAATTAAGAAATTATTTTCCTCTGATTTCCCATAAGCTTTTGGCAAAAATTTGGGATGTAATACATTATTCATAACATAAATAAATAAAATCACTGCAAAACTGCTTCCAAAAAGCGTTCCATAAGCTATCTAAATTAGAATAAAAGATAAAAATATTTTGTGTGTTATTTATATGAACTTGTTCTAATGAGTGATAATTCAAATATACTCTGCTATATAACACAAAAGGAGTCATTATAAAAAAACAGTTTCTAGTCAAATGATAAAAAGACCATCGTTTATAAATCACTGTTTTCTTCATAAAATATGTTTCAAGAAAGAGCCTTTTATAAAAAAATTAATCATTATTTTTCCATAAATTTCAGAAATATACCATATAAAAAGACTTGAAGAAAATGAAGCATGGCTTGATGGAAAGCCAAAACCTTTGCCACAAGAACCTTCAGGTCTTGGATCTTCATAAATATTTTTGAGGACCATTTCGCATATAAAATTTTGAAACAGTAACAAAAAAGTCAAAAAAAAGCCTCTGGTTGTTTTATTTAGAATGGAAAAAGCGACTATTGCAAGGATCAAAAAATATGGAAACGCAGAAAAAAACATCATAGAAAATTCAATCAAGTTTTCAATCAGAGAATTTTCACTAAAGTTTGGTTTTGTAGGACAAGAGTTCAGTTTGTCGAAAAGCAATGGGCATTGATGACAATATGAATTTTTTTGCATTAAAAAACTCTAAAATTTAATTTGATTTTTAAAAAAAACTCAAAAAAATCTAAACTTATATTAAAATAAAACCTTTTATAAGAGCAAAAAATTTGACGAATAATTATGAAGATATTTTTAGACAATTTTTTATTCCATTAAAATGACTTTCAAAAAAAAAGAATAATTTAAATTTCATAAGTTCAGCTTCGATTGAATCCGATGGTAGGTGACCATGAAATTACTTCAATTAAATTAAAGCCAAAACAAAAAATTTCACAGAATTTGTTAAATCAATGAAGAAAACAAGCAAAAAACAAATAAATAAAAAAGAATTTCAAATTAGTTTTGTGCAAGATTCTGATCGAAAAGAAAATAGTTGAAATGGAAGTGGATTTTTTGGATTTCAGAATTTTTTTGTAAAAACAATTAATTTGTTTTTGATAAATATTTGGAAGAAAAAAAAAAAAAAATTTATCCATAAAAATTTTTTGTGTCTGGTTTTATTATAGGCATTATTGTAATCCAAATAGATGAAAATCTATTATTTTTTTTGATTTTAATAATTTGAAATTTTGTTCTTTAATTATGTTCTCTAAAATAAAATCCACATTCTTTCTTCTCAGTTCACATTTTGTGGTGTTTTTTTTTCCTTTATTCTCCCTCTATTTTCTATTTTATGGTTCTCTTTTTGTGAAAATCGTTTTACTTTTGCTTCTTTTCTATCAATATACCTTATGTCAAGAAAATGCTCTTTTCAAAAATTTGGTGGCTTGGGGAGCTCCAATCAGATTCTTTGACGATTGCCAATTGATATTTGATGATCCAACAACGCCAGACAATTCCAAATCAAAAACTATGCTTTGTTATCATCCTCATGGAGTTATGGCATATGGAGTCACTTTGTTAACATTTCAAGAGAAATTCTTGCAAAATTTTATTAGATTAGGGTCAAGAATAGCCCTCATTATCCCATGGGGAGGAATTTTCTTGAAATTAGGTGGAATTCAAGGTATTAATCCGGAAAATCTGAATAAATTAATGAGAAATGAGAAGAATTTGTTAATAGTTCCTGGTGGATATGAAGAGGCAACAATTACCAATTATAATGAGGATAGAGTGTATGTAAAAGATAGGAAAGGATTTATAAAATATGCTCTGAAATATGGCTACACTGTGCATCCATGTTATTGCTTTAATGAAAATAAAACTTTCTACTATTTTACATCAGTTAAAATTGGGTTATGGCTCAATAAATTTAAGATTCCAGGTGTTGTTTGCATTTCGAAATTTCTCAATATTTTACCTAATAATAATGTTGTTCTATCTATTGTCGTTGGAAAAGGAATCAAAATTCCTCAAATTCAAAATCCCACAGTTCAAGACGTTGATCTCTGCCATCAAATTTATTTAAGAGATCTGAAGGAATTATTTGATAAATATAAAGATAAGTTTGGAGGATCATCAGAATTGAAAATTTATTAAATGGGTTTTATTAAAAAAGAAATAATAAATTTGAAAAGATTTCATTGATGTCTACATTGCAAAATAATTTATTTCTGAATATGGGCATATGTGCTTCTTGTATAACAAGAGACAGTGATATGACAAAAAGGCTTGAAAAAAAAGCGCCAACTTTTGAAATAAAAACTTTTGAATTTGACAAATCTGAGAGTTTCGATATCGAAGAGAATTTAGTTCCTAAAACTAAAAAAAGAGAAGAAAAAATTAAAAAAGCACATTTTGATCAATCCAAAATTAAAAAAATGGAAGTCTTAGCAGAGTTGGAATGTCTTCTCACTGAAGAAAAAGAAGAACCTGAGAGAGAGATTAAAAAAAGCCAAAATAAATCAAAGATCTTGAGGAAAAAAATGTTTAAAAAAAGTTCAAAGAAAAAAAAAAAAGAATGGGTGAATTGGACAGAAGATGATGAACAAATTTACAAAGGGATTAGCAAGAATTATGGGCAAGATTCTAAGGTTTTATTAAAGCATTTCCATAACAAAAGAAAGCTGCTGCATTCCAAAATCTTCTCTCTTTCCCTGGAGAAATGCAAACAAAAAATTTCAATTAATAATCTAAAAGACGACTACATTAAATTCCAAGGTAATTGGGAGCTTTTAGCCAAAAAATATGGAATTGATTCAAAAATATTGAGAATATTTTTTTATGGCTATGTTTATCAAATGATTTTGTGTGAAAAACAGAAAAATAATCCAGACAAAAAAGAAATTTCAGCACATATTATGAAAAATGAAAATGAAGAAGATAAAAAATCAAAACAACAAACAGAGCCTATTACCAACATTGAAAAAGATCAGAATATAAAAAATTCCAATATTTTTTTTGACGAAAATGAAAACCTCAAACACATCAATGGAAAAGAAAATGAAAAAAATAACACTTTTTATTTCAATTTTAAAAAAAATGAAAGTGAAATTATAATTCCAAATAAAAATTTTGAAAAAGAAGAGGATGATAATTACAATACTAATTATTTTGATTTTAAAGAAAGATTAAGTCAAGCTCCAAAAAAAAAAGAAGAGAATGAAGTGAATAGAAATGTTAACAGCTTAAATTCTGAAAAAGGAAAAATCTCTGAAATTACAGTATCGAAAAAAAAAGAACCAAATTTGTCTGAAGTAAACGATGATAACAACCTTTTGGAAGAAAAAATATCATATTTATCTGCTCGAAAGGAGATTTTGGAGTCTTTGCAAAAATACTTGAATGATGAAGAAGGTGCAAATGAAGAGGATGATTAAAAACAAGAAATTTAAAACTTTTCTAATATTATAGACCAAATTAAAAAAAAAAAAAAATTTCTTAAAATTAAAAACAAATAAAACAATTTTTTTTCCGCATAAACTTTGAAATCTTTAATAATTTTCTTCCAAAATATTTAATTTCTGCGAAAAAAACATGTATTTACCCGGGCCAAACCGAAAAATTCCTTTAGTATTTGAATTTGGTGGTTTCACCACACGAGCAGGTGATCTTATAATAAATTAATATGTTTCCCGAATAAAGTAAATTAAATAAGGATATGGAGGCGAAGACACCCCAAAGATAATTATCCCATCAGTGATTTTATTTTTTATCAAAAACTCTTTTAAATAATTTTTTATTCAAAGGATATTGCTATGATGGAATCTCCTCCAAATTCGTTATCTTTAATGGATTTTGGCATGCTCTATCCTCCTAATGCTTTAAAAATCTCAAGTCCTTCTCAGAAAGAAATGGTGAATGATATCGATGCTATCGAATTTATGTTGAGAGAAATATCCACTAAAAAGCTGTACACTGATTTGCAGAACCATCATGTATTTTTAGTTGAGCCTCCAATCCACAATAGAGATTTTCGAATGAAACTTGTGGAGTTGCTATTTGAGAAATTTAAAGTTCGAGGTGTTTTTATGCATAAAGCTCCAGTTCTTTCCTCTTATGTCTTTGCAAAAGAAAACCTGATTTTATTGGATTCTGGTGCTTATCACACTTATTGCGTACCTATACAAGATGGTTATGCCAATAACAAAGGTTCTTTATTTATTTAGAATTTCAATAAATAAGTTTGAATTTCAGCAATAATAAAGGCTGATGTTGGAGGAGAAACTCTCACAAAAATGATTCACGAAATTTTATCGAAGCGAAATCATTTTAATTCGAAGTTTAAGAATCGATCTAAACTTAGGCCTGAAGTTGAAGAATGGGGCAGAACTGAAATTTCTCGAATGATTAAAGAAGAATATTGCAAGTTATTGGAAAATAAAATAGATAAAATCAGTTTTAATGAAGCAGTTGATAAGACTGTTTACGAGCTTCCTGATAAAACATTAATGGAGATTTCTAAAGAAATTTTTACGATACCAGAATTATTATTTGCTCCAGATGGTATTGCAGGATTCAAAGGTTTACATAAAATGATTGAACAATCAGTGGAAAAAATTGAGATTGAAACAAGGAAAGAGCTATTATCTAATATAATTGTCGTTGGAGGCAACTGTTTATTACATAACTTTATTGAGAGATTACAAAAAGAACTATTTCAATGTGAATTAGGAGGTTTAGCGAACAAGGTGAAGGTTTTTACGTCAACGGGTTTTATGGATATTCAACATTCTAGTTGGGTGGGGGGATCAATTATCTCGAGCATGAGCAATTTTGAGCAATTGATCATGAGTCAAGAAGATTATGAGGAACATGGAGCGATTTTGATTGAAAGGAAATGTTTTTCTTAAGTTTTTATGATGATGTGTTTAAATATTAGTAATCATCATTAAATTTTTTTTGTGTGAGAAAAAATTGATAGATCTTTCGCTGAATTTCTCTGCAAAAGCCCAGTCCCATAAATATTTTGATCTTTAAGATAAAATATGATATTTAAGATGAGTTAATGTACAACCCTTCGATATTTTTTCTAAAAAACCAAAAAAATATTTTATTTAAAAAAATATTATGATATTTTTTAAAAAAATATTTATCAAGCTGTTTTTTTATTATTTTGTTTCAGCAAAACCAAATATTATGATGTTAATCGTCTTTGTTGATCTTTCATGAATGCCATTTTCACTTTAGGATCCCCCAAGATCAATTGGTTTAACTGATTATTCATCTTTTGACCCAAAAAACCTTGGATTTGAACATATTTATTCACGCAATTGGCTTATTTAAATTTTATTTAAAAAATATATTGTTTTTCTCATTTTAAACTTGAGCAAATATCTTCTTTTTCATCTAAATATGCTTTACTCATATCTTTCACACACATTTTGAAACATCGTTTCAGATCAACAAAGTTGGTATTCTTTGAGGTGAGATCTAATTCTTCGAAATGCTCATTCTCATTTGCATTCATTTTCGACATTTTTTTCTTTTTTAGTCTTTATTGAATTTAGGGAGATTTTTATCTTTTAAAAGTTTATTGGTGAAAATAACAAAGAAATATTTAAGTTTTTTAATATTGTCTCATAAAAAAAAATATTTTTTTGGAAAAATCCAATTTCATTTCAAACAAATTTTGAAATAAAAATCTATATTAAAAAATAAGAAGCCATCTGAAATATTTAAAATTAAAAAAAGGGACGATCCTTAACATAATAATTTGTCAAATGTATTGTGGAATCTTTGGGAAGATGCTTTTTCTGCTCTTCGAGTTCTTCCATTTCAAGTCTCTCTTTTTCTCTCAATTTTCTTTCCAATTCTTCCTTATCTTCTTCTGGTTTCTTCAAAAGATCCTCGTCTTTCTCTATTATTTTTGGTTTGTCGATGTTCTTTTCAAAAATTCTTTAATTTTTGAAAAAATCTTTAAAAACACGAATTTTTAAGATTTTTTTTACTGATAACTAAAGCCTAAATTTGCAAAAATCACGCTAGAAAGAGTTAAATCATGATGTTCTTCAATTATTTCTTCTGAATTTTTGACCAGTTGATCCAAAGGAAGAGAAAAAGCTCCCAAAATCAAGTCATTTTTTTCAGATCTGAACCAGAATTCTAATTTATTGCCTGTGTGTTGTTTTAGATATAAAGTTTGATTTATTGGAATTGAATTTGATTTGTCTTGAGGAAATTTATGAATCAATTTTGACCGAATTCGATTCGAGGCGAAAAAGACTTCAACATAATAATGAAACTCGTTACGAATGGCTAATTTCTCGTTGAAATCTTTAACATAAAGGAGGTTAATCATTATTTGTATTTCTTTCATTCGATGTATTTTTTCCAAAAAAGTTATAGTTTTGTTTGTAATAAGAAATTTTATGGAAAAAAAAAAAAATTAATTTAGAAAAAGAAAAAAAAATTGTTAATTTTTTTTCTTTAAATAAAAATATTATCTATTATTTAATTGTGACATTTGAATCCTTAATACTAAAAAACAACTTTTTCTGACTATTTTGAATTTAAAATGTATTTTGCAAATTTTTTTTGAAAAAAACTTATTTTTTATTTTGGTGGGGATATTTTTTTTTTTTTTAATAATGATTTTTGATTATTTTATTGATTTTATCCAAAATATTTTAAAAATTATAACTTAATTTTTTTTGAAATTTAAATGGATAATCGAAACCCAAACCAACCCGACGACGAAGAAGAAGATCAAGGTCCAAATGAAGTGGATCGTGGTGAAGAACCTTTATCCATCAACCCCATAGAGAACAATAACGATCCTGAGGAAGAAGAGGAAGATTTTCCTGATTACGCCAATGAACAAAACAAGCAGCTCAATCAAATTGTAATAAATATTAACCCCTTTCATATAGTCCTTAGTTTTTTACATCATGTAAAATATTAATAGATCAAAGAAAAGCGGAAATTAAACAAAGAAATCAGCAATAAAATCGATGAGAAACAAGATCGTGTGAAGATTCTGAATGAACATTCCAAGAATGTTCAAGCCGAGTTATTGCACACGCAAGCCTTGATCGATGCCAGAAACAAGGAAATCGAAAGTGAGGATCATCTTAAACAGATCACTGAACGTCAAATTGGCCGAATAGAAAGTGAATTTCGCAAATTGGAGAAAATTGGAATCGAACAACAAGAACGTTTAAACGATGTTCAAAATCAAATTTTCAAAGGAAATGAAAAAATGGATCAATTCAAGCTGGAAATGAATTGGAAGCAAGAGGAATTAGAGCAATGGGCTTTGGCAGCTCGCCAAAAGGAGGATGATAATATCACATTAGAAAAATATAAGAGGGCTGATGATGCCAAAATAAAAGAGCTTAATCTAGCCACAGAGAGATTAACAATTGAAGTTGGACGCAAACAAGCTGAACTAGAGAAAGAAGTAACTGAGACTCAGGCTACACAAATAGAACTTGATAAGACAGGAGAGGAATTCAAAACACATCATGAAGAAAGACATAAACATTTTCTTCAATGGCAGGACGTCTCTGAGAATATAGCTAGAAGAGATCAAGCTATTATAGAGGAGGGAGAGAACTTTGCTGCAATTAAAATGAAGATTAAGGAGAATCAAAGAGAGTTGGAGAAAAGAAAAAAGTATTTGTTGGAAGAACAGGCTCAAAACAAGAATTTGGAGATTCAGATTGGCTCAAATGAAAGAAGAATAGTTGATGAAAGAACAGAAAATAAGAAGGTTGAAGAAGAATTGTTGAATCTCGAAGCAGAAGTAGAAATTTTAAAGAACCAGTTATCAGCTTTTGCTTCAGAGTTAGCGCAGAAGAAGAATAAATGCTCAGTTATGTCAGAAGAATTATTGTCGAAAAAACAGCGTTTGAACAATGCGCAGAAGAAATATAACTCTCAGAGAATGAAACTTGAAAACCAAGATCTATTGGCAAAAGAGTTCAATATGGCCAAGGAAGAAGCTGAAGAAATGTTTAAAGAGAATGAAAAAGGCAAAAAAGAACTTGAAATCAAGATAAGAGTGCAAAAGGATAATTTATTCAAGCACACTCAGGATTTATTCAAAGAGAGAGAGAAAGAAGCAAACCTTTATGGGGAAATACAAGGAACGATGGCAGCTTGCAGGAATTTGCAGTCGCATATTAACAAATTGAATCAAGAATTCCAAAGACAACAGGAATTATTATATAATGCTGAATATCAGATACAATTGATGGAAAGAAGAGTCAATAGAGCGAGAGGAGAAAGAACTTTGGAAGAGAAAAAAGACCTAGAAAATGAAATCAAAGAAGCTGAACAGAGTTTCATAAAAATTAGTCAAGATCATAAACTTTTAAGTGCTTCAATGAAGAAAATCGATGATGATTTAAGAGCTATTGAAAGAAAATTGATTTTCCTTGAAGATAACAAAAAGAAATATCGGACAAATATTGAGGGATTGCAATTGGAAAATGATATGACCTATCAAGATTTGAGTAAAATCGTCAAAGGTAAAGAGGATGTGTTGGTTCAATATGATTGCATGAAGCTCGAATTAAAAAAGATCAAAGAGCATTTGAATGGAGCCACTGATGAGGTGTTCAATCTGGAGAACAGAAAATACCAATTAGAAATGAGTATGCAAGAAAGAGAAAGAGAAATAAATGTTCATCGAGATGTATTGATAGCAGAACACAAAGCAGCAGAAGAGGAAAGACATAAAATAGCTGTTGAATTGGCAGAAAGAATCAATAAAGTCAAGAACCTGAAAATAAAATATGAATCATTGGTTCAGGTATTTGATATAAATAAGAGAAATAGTTTTAATTTTTTAATAATAATATTTTTGTCATTTTTTGTTAAATAAAAATAATAATTTTT
>JFJP01038454.1_pt1 | contig 17509 bp, 12 predicted proteins | sample 431651 | NCBI WGS metagenome assembly JFJP01 (sample SAMN02602958, study PRJNA72255) | Microbial mat metagenome, whole genome shotgun sequencing project. | biome: fresh water; feature: sink hole; material: water; isolation source: purple microbial (photo- and chemosynthetic) mats found in...
CCATGCATACTTTTGATTCTTCAATGGCAGTGACGGAATAAGTGTAATGGATACTTTCAAAGAAGGAGAGGAGCCCTATATATGCAGGGGGTTTCATCAGATAAAGTATAATATTATGCCCGTTAATCCCTTCAATATATAGTTTTGCGGTACCTTCTACCAGGTAAATAGCGTGGCTGACATTATCACCCTGTTTACATATCTTTTCATGCTTTCTGAATGTGGCCTGTATTGTCTTTGCCCCGGTAAAGGACCTGCCTGTTAAAACAATTGCTTCATAAATGTCGCATTTCAGCCTGCATTGTTCACATGATACATTCCTTGAGACTTTCATATTCAGATCTGTTTTACATTTCTTCTAACTAAATGAGCTAATTATACAGACAATTGGAGATCATTTATAAGATCCTTCCCAATCTTCTGCTAATTTAAACAAATATAGTTGTTTTAATAAGTTGATATATATCAATGTTACATTGCAAGTATATATGAGATAGATACTATTACAAAAACCTTAATTTAGCTTGCGTTAAAATTGTAATTCTAAACCTTAAACGAACCTATGGAATCATCAGATCAGTACAATTTCAGTCTTTTTAAGCCCCGTAATCTGCATGGAAGGAAAAACAGGAATGTGATACTCTCCATGCTTATGATATGGGCAGTTGCTGTTTTCGGCTTTCAGTTTCTCCTTCGGTTAATTGAGAAACCCGTACCTGAAAATGCTCTTTCAATGTTTGAATCTACCTGGTCATCGGTAAGCACTTCCGATTTAAAATCAGTTGAATACGAAGAATTTCTAAAATCCCTTGTGCTTGTCAGGGGTAAGAATATTGTTAAGCCTGAAGATCAGAAAGTGCTTTCATCTGCAATAAGTTGTGTTGTTTTCAGTGTTGTTCCTGACAGCATTAAATCTTTGGCATTAGGGGCTATTTCGGACTTATCATCACTGAAAGGGAGTCTGTCAAAGACAAAGGATCAGGAATATCTCGATCTGAAAATGAAGATTACGCAGAGAAACAGGGCGATTATATCCCTTATTGGGCCTTATTCTGGTTTTGATTCTGGCAGTCTGGAGTCAACAATTCTGATAAGCAGCCTTCAGGAGAAGTATCCTGACTCTCTCAGCGACACTACATTTACAGGATTACCCGGGATAATGAAATTGTATCTTACTCATAACCGGTCAGTGCTTACCGACACGAAATTTCTTGGATTTCCCTTCCATTATTTTTATACGGCGGTATTTCTGTTAATTATGTTCGTGGTTCTCTGTATTGTTTATAACGTATTGATAGAATGGCGACTGAGAAAAGAAGGAATTGTTGAATAGTTAAAAAATGCATTATTTATGAAAAAGTTATATATCTCATTAGTTCTTATTTTTTCAATGATTATTACTGCAAATGCTGATAGCCTTACGCAGCTAGAGGGCAGTTTCAAGCCTGGTCCTGCTATTATTCTTATTGCCACACTGCTTACATTTGTACTGGTAGGGATTTTCTTCAGAGCCAAAGATCCTGCAGATTACTATGCCGCTGGCAGGAAGATATCCAGAGTTGGTTCAGGTATGGCGATTGCCTCAAACTGGATGAGTGCTGCATCGGTGTTAGGAATGGCTGGTATGATGTATGGTTTTGGGTATAACGGATTGGCATATGTTGTTGGCTGGACAGGAGGCTATGTATTATTACTCATCCTGATGGCTGCCCAGATACGTAAATATGGAAAATATACTGCTCCTGATTTTATTGGTGACCGTTACTATTCCCGCGACCTGAGGATTGTAAGCGCTATCTTTACGATTTTGATTTCATTTGCTTATTGTGTTGGACAGTTTGGGGGTATTGGACTGATGTTTAAATGGATACTTGGTATAAATTATACATGGGCAGTTATAATAGGTTCTTCAGTTGTGCTTTTTTATACTCTTATTTCAGGCATGATAGGGGCTACAAAGAACATGCAGATTCAATATGTTATTATTGTGGTTTCTTTTCTGATACCAGTGTTTATTATGGCGTTCAAATTCGATTATTTCTGGCTCGTACCCCAAATAGGTTATGGAGCTGCTGTTACTGATATAGTGCAGGGCATACCTGCACCTAATATTTCAGATGGTGCGGCCTTGCTGAACGCTTACGGTCAGGATCTTGCGATTGTTCCATCTCCTGAATTTGCAATGCCATGGGACCCTTCCAGCGGAACAACTTTCTTTCAGTGGATCGCAATCTGTTTCTCACTTATGGTTGGTACTGCAGGTCTGCCACATGTGATTCAACGTTTTTATGTAGTTCCAAAGGTAACTGATGCCAGGTGGTCTGTGGTATGGGGTCTGTTTTTTATTTGTCTTGTTTACTGGACTGCGCCGGCATATGCAACATTTGGCAAACTTTTGTCTTCAAATCCTGATGTAGGTTTTCTTGCCAAGGATGCAATAGTTGTTTATACTGCCCAGTTAGGAAGTGTAAATTCTCTTGTTGTTGGATTGCTCGCTGCCGGGGCAATTTCAGCCGCTTTTTCTACAGTTGCTGGGTTGCTTGTTGCAGGAGCTTCTGCTTTTTCACATGATCTTTATGTTAAGGTAATTAACCCTACTGCAACACCAAAGAGACAACTAACCATAGCACGAGTAGGAACCATAATAATGGGTGTAGCTGTGACAGTTGTAGCTCTCCTTAAGCTTGGTCTTATTGCACAGCTAGTTTCTGTAGCTTTCTCAATGGCTGCCTGTACTATTTTCCCTCTTTTCCTTCTGGGGATATGGTGGAGCGGATCAAACCGGGCAGGCGCAAAAGCAGGCTTGTTTGCAGGAATACTTGTTACTCTGATCTCAATAACCTATTTTATAGTTGGTTTAAGGGGAGGTTCCCTTCCGGGGCAGGCGTTTATCTCATATTGGCTGAATGTCTGGTATTTTGCATGGATAGGAGCTCCTCTGGCTATTATTGTGAATATAGCTGTTTCATTGTTTACTGCACCTACACCTCTGGAAATCAGAAAGTTTTTGGCTGAGCAGGTACACAACTGATGCGAATAGGTGAAATATTTATAATGTCGAAGGGAACGAAGGTGGTACTGGTGATCACCTTCACCATTTCGTTGATGGCTGTGCTGTTTGCCTTTTTTTATTACCGGGCACTAAACAATCTGGAGGATCCCAGAATTAGAGTTGCAACAGATTTATTGGCCAGGTATGATGAAGTGTCAGCCAGAATTGAGCTTTTTAACGCTTTCCCCATTTTAGATTCAGCCCAGGCTATTTTCAGATCCTATCGCGACTATGAATCCTCTTTTGAAACAGGCCTGGTATATAATAATAAAAGCAGCGCTTTGCTGATGTTAGCGCTTTATGATTCTACAGTGACAGAGTATGAAAAACAGACCTTGCTTGAGCTCTCCATGAAATTTTGCGACAGCAGTATTGTTGTTTACAGCAGCTGGATTAAAGAATGGAGTGAACTCACGGAAAAAACTATTGCTGAGAGGATAGCTCCTTTCATGGATAATACCGATCCTGCATTTGCAGGATTGAACTTTCCAAATATCTTTGCAGCGAGAGTAAAAAATATTTCTATTGCGCAGATTGAGACTCCCCGTCGATTGTCGGTAAGTCTGACAAACAAGGGAACGATTTTCCGCCATATGCTGCTGGCTGACTCAGCTCTGATTTATTATAATCGGGCTCTCTCATTATGGAAAGATAACCGGACAGCAATAAGTAATCTGAGCGTATTAATGGGTGGAGAACCGGTTAAGCCAACAATTATTGAATCGCTTTTTCCTCCGGATAAGAACCAGAAGTAAAGCAATGACTATTGATGTTAATTATATTACAATAATAAACAAAATGAAACAAGTTATTATCATTTTCATATTATCAGTTATACTCTTGTTAGATGCTGTTGCACAGGATGTTGACAAGGTACTAGGGATTAAGTTTTCCGGGTTCGTGAAGACAGATATTTTTTACGATACCCGTCAGTCAGGTGCTGCAAATGGGCTGAGGGAAGGCCATTTTTATCTTTATCCCGACAATGCAGTTTATGATGCTGTTGGGAACGATATTAATGCCAATCCTGCTTTTCATATTCTTAATATTCAAACCCGGCTGCGGGGCGACATATCAGGTCCCGATGCTTTTGGGGCAAAAACTTCAGGAGCTATTGAAGCAGAATTCTTTGGTACAAATGAAAGCGATCTGAACGGGTTCAGGTTACGACATGCTTTTGTAAAGATGGACTGGGTAAAAACAACTCTTCTTGTAGGACAATCATGGCATCCTATGTTTCCTGTTGAAAGCTTTCCGGGGACAATTAGTTTTAATACCGGCGCTCCTTTCATTCCGTTCAGCCGCAATCCCCAGATCAGGTTAACACATAAGCTAGGCAATCTGAGCATCTCACTTACTGCCTATTCCCAGCGCGATTTTACATCGTCAGGACCTGATGGCAGCAGCAATAAGTATTTACGCAACAGCGGTTTACCTGGCAGTAACATCCAGGTTAGGATCCCGCAGGGGGATATGATTACAGTATGGGCAGGGGCAGATTATAAGAGACTAAGGCCTGAACTTCGCACATCTGCTAATATTGAAACTGATGCCACTGTAGGGAGTTTTGCAGCTTTTGCCAATGTGAAGATAAAAACTGAACCGGTAAATATTTCATTTATGGGAATATATGGACAGAATGCCAGCGATATGGTAATGATTGGAGGGTATGCTGTTTCAAAAATTGTAAATCCTGTAAGTCAGGTCAAAGAGTATACAAATCTGAGTACCGCCAGTTTCTGGGCCGATTTAAGCACCAATGGGAAGAAAGTTGTTTTAGGATTATTTACAGGTTTCTGTAAGAATCTTGGTGCCGGCGATCCTATTGTTGGTTCTGTATATGGCCGGGGGAATAATATTGATCATATCTTCAGGATCTCCCCCAGGGTAACTGTTACCGATGGCAGGCTGAGCTTTGGAGCAGAGATTGAGAATACACTGGCAGCCTATGGAAATATGGAGGAGTCAGGAAAGGTAACAGACACAGATAATGTAAGCAATCTCAGGGTGCTGCTCAGTTCAATATACAAATTTTAAAGAGATTCAGAGTAATAGTCACTTCCGGCCTTCAGCATAAGTTCATTTATTGTTTTAACAGCTTGTTCAGCAAAATATCGCATGTCGCTGCCAATGATATTGAAATCAATTATATTATCAATATCACTGTTTTTATTGATACATGCTGCCTGATGCAACAAACGTAAAGATGTAAGATCTTTCCATGCTTTTATTGAATCGCGAAGCAGGTGGTCATTAAGATGGTTCCCGTAGTATAATTCAAGAATTCTTTCAACAGATGAAAACCCTTCACTTCCATATCTTAGTGAATAGAGTCTGACAATTCCTGTTAGGGGCATCAGAATTTTCTTAATATCAGTTTTCCCTTCCTGGGTATTTTTTAATGATGGTGAAAATGGTTTCCATGCGGATGCCATATGATGAAAAAAGATATCGCTGGTTTTCAGATCATTTTTTACATAATCGCTAAGTTCCTCTGAGAGAGCCTGGTTTCCGAAACAAAATCTGAAATCAAAAAAGATACTTACATCAAGCAGTTCATCCGGACCAGGCATCTTTATCCAGTCGGAGAAGTACTTTTTCCAGTTATTTACGGGTTGGCACCATTTTGAATTGCCTGCCATGTTTTCACCTTTGCAGAGTCTGAAGCCGGCATCGGCAAGCATCTCATTCACTTTTTTGCCAAGAGCGGGAAAGTAGTGGTATGCTTTCAGTAACTGCTCACCTTCGCATTGTTCGAATATTATTGCATTATCCTGGTCGGTAAATAAAGTCTGTTCCCTTCTGCCAGCGCTGCCCGTTTGAACGAAGGCGAAGCTGCAGGGAGGCTCTCCTGCCTCCTCGAGGCAGAGTTTTACAACTCTGTTGCAAATAGCATCGGCGATGGAGGAGATGTAAAGTGATACGGAATAAGGATCGGCACGACCCAGTATCATTGATACAATAATTTTACGGCTGTCGATGAATACTTTATGAAGTGATGCCGCCGACCGGGCTTCTGCAATTGCCGTACTTATCAGTTCAGGTGAGCAGAACAAGGCCTGCACCAGCTCGGTACTTGTAATGATACCCGTTGTTTTATTCTTATCATTGATCGCCAGCAGACATTTTTTTCTGTTCTTTCCAATCATACGGAATGCTTCAACAACTCTTGACTTTTCAGGAATGAAGTCAGGCGGGGAGTTCATCCATCTGAAGATTTCAGTTTCGGGAGCCCCCCCTTCAGCTAACCTTGAGCCAATCTCAGTTGCATCACCAACTCCGAGCGGTTCGTCGTTTTTATTCATGACAATAATAAACGGACAAACTTCTTCTTTCATTTTAGCCATCGCATCGGCTACTGGCATATCTTCAGAACATTTAATCACAGGATGCATTGTGTTAGAAACAGGACTTTCAAGAATGAACGAAGCTCCAAAGGTATTCAGGTCAGCAGAAAATAATTCATTCTGAAATGCTGAAGCAGCCATCAGCTCAATTGCCCCGTCGCACCATATTTCACTTGAATCGGATTCAACAACCACTATACTTATCAATACCCAGATCTCTTTACCCCCTTTTTGCCTTATAAGCATCGCCTCATTATTAAAGGGTTCTTTGGTCATTATCTGAGACTTAAAGACTTTTAACTGAACAGGATTGATAATTAATGATTCAATGTTATGTGGAAGCAGATCCTGAAGATTATCATATCCGAGGATTTGGACAGCAGGTTTTGAAGCGTACAGGAACCTGCCTTTTCTTCCATATGTTATCCGGAAGAATCCTGTGCCTGTGTTATTAAGCAGTATTGCGGCAGGTGAAAAACCTGACGGGGTAGATAATGCGTTAACAGGACGTACAACAACAAGTACAGCTTTTACTGCACCCATTAGTATTCTGGAGAAATCGGCGTGAGTATTTATCAGATTGCCATTCTTTATTTTAATAAATGACTCGACAAAGCGCCTTGAGTTCAGGTCGTCGTACAGCGAATCAGAATCATTGAATTCGTTTATTTCGGGAAGGTTGAATATTTCCCTGAACTCAATATTTTTCAATTCTTCTTCTGTATAATCGAGCCAGGAGAGCAGTATCTTGTTAGCCTGCAGCCCATGTTTCGACCAGATAAGCACTCCTTCAGAAGCTGCTTCTGCCAGAGTCCTGTATAACTCCCTCGATTTCTGTAATTCCTCTTCTGCCCTGTTTCTTCTTTGCTCAATTGTGTGACTCTGTCCGGATATGACTATCAGCAGAATCACTATGACAATTCCTATTATCCCGGAGATGATCAGGGCCCTTAATTCCATCCTGTGTATTTCAGATCTTACATCTTCAGTATAGATACCTGTACCAATTATCCATCCCCATGGTTCAAAAAGTTTTACGTACGATAATTTAGGGACATTACGGGTAGAATCATCATTCCATTGCCACATATAATCAACATAGCTCTCGCCTGTGGGAGAGACGGCCTTTACAAATTCAACAAATATATTTTTACCGTTTGAATCGCGAAAGTTAGTAAGATCTGCCCCGTTCAGATCGGGTCGGTAAGGATGAATGATCATCCTGGGGTGCTTGTCAGTAATCCAGAAATAGTCTTTTAGAGTAGCTCCGTATCTGATAGCGCTTATCGCAGACTTAGCCTGTTCTTTCGCCTCCTCTGTTCCGAGAACTCCACTGGTTTCCATGTCGTTATAGTGCCAGAGCAGGCTGTATGCCGATGAAGTAATTTCGTGGATCAGATCTCTTTTACGCTCCATCATAACCTTTTCGAAACCGGGGATCAGGTAAAAGAATATGAGTCCGGCAAAAAATGAAATTGCCAGCAGAGCAGGGAGATCAATTTTTAAGATAAAAATCCGTTTTCGGCGTCTCATGGATAACGATTCCATAATATTTTGATCTTATGGGATATTAGTTGAAATAATATTCAATAGCATGCTGTCGGTATCAATAACAGAGAAGCCGGTTCGTCCCTTCTCACCGGCAAGCGGAGGAAGGGCAATGATAACCATTTCCCTGCCAATGTTAAAATTACTCGAAGGAATTGAATGGATAGCCTTTAGGAAGGACCCTCTGCCCTGGTAAGCAAAACCCGCAAAACTTGTATGAGAGTGACCTGTAAAAGAGAGCTTAACCTGGTTGAGTTTCATAAATTCCCATGCTTCTTTGAGCTGGTGGTTTCTTTCTATATACCTTGTTGCTGATCCGGTCAGATCGGGGTAGATGTAATGAGAAAACAGAGCGGGGAAACTACTGGATGCAGAGATAACATATTCCGGTAACGACTTCATATATGCGATGTCGTCTTCATCCAGATCGGTAGCATCATCGCATTCATAGCACCATACCATCCCTCTGGAAACTGATTTTCTTTCTTGCTGGCTCATCGCGAACCACTCAGAGGGATATTCAAATCCGTTTGAATATGCAGGGAACCTGCCGGCTGCAAAGAGATCATGATTACCTGCCACTATCCACCTGCAGTTCGATTTTATAAGCCCCAGGCAGGCTTTTGCACTCCTGTGCCTTGTAAATTTGTAGAATCTCCGGTCGTAGCCCACTATATCACCAAGGCATACAAGTTCATCGCATCTGTTGAAATCAGCCAGCCTTAATGCTTCTTCAAGCATTTCCCTGTTCTCATGAATATCAGTTAATATCCCAATTTTCATAATGCCCGGCAACCAGATTATATAACCTTTGTTCAGGTGAAAACTTAAAGGTAGTCAATTTTTAACAAACAGATTTAATCTCAGCTATGGCAGGCTCACTTCTGGCGCTCCCGGTAACGCCTGTAATGTATAAGATTATTCCACCAGCAGTCAGAAAAGTATGATTTTACTTTCCCTGAGAAAATGTCATCTCAGTCAGAATAATTGTTAAAAGGATAAAAGATCTTGTCGCAGTTATATTGTAATTAAAGTCTGATAAATGGGCTCAGTTAGATATTAATTTACTAACTTGTAGGGTAATTACCTGATCTGTAACTAAAAATAATTAAAAATGAGAATCCTTATTACCGGATTTGTTGCATTCGTGATCTGGTGTTTTATTTCGGCATGGCTTTATAACGACAAGCTGTTGCCTGTAATTAATAAACCGGAACCAGTGCAGCCAGTTCCAGAAATTCAGACTACAGTGGCTGATTCTTTAATGAAGATAAAAGAATCTATCCCTGGAGTTCTATTGATCTATTTTGAATTTAACGATGTAAAATTCAAACCTGATCCGCTTAATGACAAGAAGGTTGCTGAGTTTTCAGCATGGCTCGAAAAGTATCCTGAGTCAATGTTATCAGTTACCGGGCACACTGACCTGGTTGGAGCTCCTGAATATAATATGGCACTGGGATTAAGGAGAGCCAAATCGGTAGAGAAATACCTTGTGAGCAAGGGAATTAATAGTACCAGAATGATAACCGGCTCTGAGGGTGAAAATAAGCCCGCGGCAGACTATCTCACCCTGGAGGGAAGAGCCATGAACAGAAGAACAGAAGTCTCAATTAAAATGTAAAAAAATGACACAATTATTTATACAACTTGCACAGTCTGTTACCGGAGCTGTAATTACAATAGTAGCATTGGGCCTGGTTGCAGTGATAATAGGCTACTTTACTGCATGGTTCTATGCAAAATCAGTTTATATCCCTATAATTAAAGGCCTGGAAGCTGAAAAAGCCGAATTGAAGAATCAGGTTGCTGCCTTGAAGGACGATATAGTTAAACTTAACGGCAAAGTTGATAAACTAAAAGAGAATATTGGGAAACTGGAGGAGGAGATTGCTGAAAAAGAAAAAGCAGTAAAGCAGCTGAAGAAGGAAAAGAAATAGCCCGTGGTTAGCATTTCTTTCAGGGGGTCACCGAATAACGGAATAAATATATTTTCTTAATCTGGCAGAATTCGCTATTTTCGTGGAGGCTGTGGAAATGGTCATGTATCTGCCTTTATGAGCATTTGTAAAATCTGACTGCACAAAAGCACTAAAGACAGATAGGGAAATATTTCTTTGTTTAGCTAATTATTTAATTGTATCAATGAAACCGTATATTTTAGCCGAGACTAACTGGAAAGCACTTAAAGATCAGAAGATCGATTTAGCTATATTGCCCTGGGGCGCAACAGAAGCACATAATTATCATCTCCCGTTTGCTACGGATAATATTATGGCTGAGAAGATTGCGCATGACTCCGCTGCGCTGGCATGGGCCGGGGGTGCAAGGGTTTTAGTACTGCCGGCCATCCCTTTTGGGGTTAACACGGGCCAGATGGATATTATGTTGAATATAAATATGAATCCTACTACCCAGCTTGCCATTCTGAATGATATTATTGATGTTATGAACCGTCATAAGATCTATAAGTTTCTCATTCTGAACGGTCATGGCGGGAATGATTTTAAGCAGATGATAAGGGAGCTGGGGCTCCGGTATCCCAGGATGTTTATTTGTGGTTGTAACTGGTATCAGTCGTTTGATAATTCTGAGTTCTTTGAAAAGAGTGGCGGACATGCCGATGAAATGGAGACAAGTATCATGCAATATCTTGTTCCTGAGCTTGTTCTGCCGTTAACTGAAGCAGGGAAAGGCGACAGTAAAAAATTCAGGGTAAAAGCTTTGAATGAAAAGTGGGCATGGGCCGAACGCAGATGGACCCAGGTAACTTCTGATACAGGGATAGGGAATCCATTGAAGGCAACTCCTGAAAAAGGAGAGAGGTGCTTTAATGAGATAGTAAGAAAGATATCGTCATTTATAACTGACCTTTCAAAAGCAGATATTAATAATATGTATGAGTGATTTTCCAGACAATCTAAACTAAACATAATAATCCGGAACAATGAAAACATCAAGAAGGACTTTTATTAAAACGGGAACAGCTGTCGCTCTTGGAGCTGCAGTATTGCCCTCATCTCTTTTAAGTTGCAGCCGTCCCCGGGGAATGGTTGGTGCACAGTTATATTCTGTACGTGAGGACATGATGCTGGACCCGGTTGGCTCGTTAACACAACTGTCGAAAATGGGTTATGTTTATCTGGAACATGCCAATTATATTGACAGAAAGTTTTATGGCTATTCCGCCTCTGAATTTAAAAAAATACTCGACGGGCTGGGATTGAAAATGGTTAGTGGCCATACTGTAATGCGTAAGGACCACTGGGATGATACAAGAAATGACTTCAGCGATAGCTGGAAGCAAACAGTGGAAGATGCTGCAATTCTTGAACAGAAGTATGTTATCAGCCCATCAATGGACGAAAGTATGAGAACTACATATGACGATTTTCTGCGTTATATGGATATTTTCAACAGGAGTGGGGAGTTATGCAACCGGGGAGGAATGAAGTTTGGCTACCATAATCACGATTTTGAATTCAGTGAGAAGCTGAACGATGAAAAACTTTTTGATATTATTATGAGGAGCATTGATCCAAAACTGGTTGTTATTCAGCTTGATATTGGTAATCTGTATAACGGGGGAGCTGTAGCTATAGATGTTATTAAGCAATACCCGGGCAGATTTGAAAATGTCCATGTTAAAGACGAAATCATCTCAGATGAGGGTAATGAAAGATATGTCAGTACGATTCTGGGAGAGGGTATTGTAAATGTTCAGAAAACACTTGAGCTGGCTGCAAATACAGGCGGCAGCACCTGCTATATAATTGAGCAGGAGTCATACCAGGGTAAAACACCAATGGAGTGTATGAAGATTAATCTTGAGGTTATGAAGAAATGGGGCTATTTATAGGAGCCTCAATCCTCTATTTCTAAATGATATTCCTGGAGAGATTTTACTTTGTATTCACCGTTTTGTCTCTCCCTGATACCTATTGTTGAGGCTAATGCTGCTGATGTGGTTGTTATGTATGGAATTTTATATTTGATGGCATTCTTTCTTATATATGAGTCATCATATTCGCTTAGACGTCCGGCAGGGGTATTAACAACCAGATCAATTTCTCCGTTTTTGATAGCATCAACAATGTTAGGTCTGCCTTCATGAACTTTAAGTATCATAACTGACTGAATATTATGTTTCTCCAGGAATGTCTTAGTCCCTCCTGTTGATAAGATATTGAATCCCAAATCCCTGAAGTTCTCTGCAGCTTCAAGTATCCGGTTTTTATCCCTGTCAGCAATTGTTATAAGTACAGTACCTTTCGAGGGCAGAGGTGTTTGTGTTGCTTCCTGTGATTTAAAGAAAGCCATTCCATATGACCTGGCCATTCCAAGTACCTCGCCTGTTGAACGCATTTCGGGACCGAGGAGGGGGTCTATTGCCGGGAACATGTTAAAAGGAAACACAGCCTCCTTGACCCCATAGTGGTTAATGGTTCTTTTTTTCAGGTTGAATGAAGAGAGTTTCTCTCCCAACAAAATCTGTGTGGCGATCCTGGCCATTGAAATGTTGCATACTTTTGAAACCAGAGGCACTGTTCTTGATGCTCTTGGATTAGCTTCAAGTATATAAACTTTATCCTCATATATTGCATACTGGATATTCATCAGGCCTATCACTTTAAGTTCCATAGCGATGCGGCGGGTATAGTCATAAATTGTTTTTTTATGTTCTTTGCTGATCACTACGGGAGGAATCACGCAGGCAGAATCTCCGGAATGGATGCCTGCATATTCTATATGCTGCATTACTGCAGGCACAAAAGCATCAATCCCATCTGAGATTGCATCTGCTTCAGTTTCAATAGCATCCTCAAGGAATTTATCCAGAAGCAGAGGCCTGTTGGGAGAGACATCAACAGCTTTTCTTACATATTCTTCCAGCATCACTTCATCGAGAATAATCTTCATGGCTCTTCCTCCAAGCACGTATGATGGTCTGACCATCAGTGGATATCCAATTCGATCTGCAGTTGAAATAGCCTCCTCAAGATTGCTGGCCATGCCTGATTCAGGTTGAGGAATGCCAAGTTTTGAAATTATTTGCCGGAAACGGTCGCGATCTTCTGCAAGATCAATTGTATCGGGGCTTGTACCTAATATCTTAACTCCTGCTCTTTCAAGCTCATCTGCAAGATTCAATGGTGTTTGTCCTCCAAACTGCACTATGACACCTTCTGGCTTTTCTTTCTCATAGATGCTCAATACATCTTCTGCCGTAAGAGGCTCAAAATAAAGTTTATCGGAAGTGTCATAATCTGTTGACACTGTTTCGGGATTACAGTTAACCATTATGGACTCATAGCCGGCTTTACGTATAGCCATAGCAGCATGTACACAGCAGTAGTCAAATTCAATACCCTGTCCGATTCTGTTTGGCCCCCCGCCAAGTACCATTATCTTTTTTCTGTTGCTGACTGTTACATTATCAGGAGCGTTATATGTAGAATAATAATATGCAGCATTATCAACTCCGCTGACAGGCACTTCTTCCCAGGCTTCCGTAATTCCAAGTGATATCCGCTTTGTTCGGATCTTCTTTTCAGGAATATTCAGGATCTTCGAAAGATATTTATCTGCAAATCCATTTTTTTTAGCCTGAATAAGGATGTCGTCAGGAGGCATATGCCCTATGTGAGCAAGAATTTTTTCTTCTTCGTCGACAAGTTCCTTCATCTGAGTGATGAACCATATTTTAATATCTGTTTTTCTGTGAAGTTCTTCTACGTCAGCGCCTTTTCGCAGGGCCTCATACATTATAAACTGTCGTTCACTGGATGGGAACTTAAGCATATTCATCAGTTCCTCGAGCGGCTTTTTATTAAAGTCTTTGGCAAAGCCCAGTCCGTAACGACCAATTTCCAGTGATCGAATAGCTTTATGCAGAGCCTCTTTGTAGTTTTTCCCGATACTCATAACTTCTCCAACAGCAAGCATTTGAGTACCAAGTTTATCTTCCAGTCCTTCAAATTTTTCAAAAGCCCAGCGTGCAAATTTCACAACAACATAATCGCCATATGGAGTGTATTTATCAAGTGTCCCATTGCGCCAGTAAGGTATTTCATCGAGAGTAAGTCCACCGGCCAGGAGAGAAGAGATATATGCAATAGGGAATCCGGTAGCCTTAGACGCCAGGGCTGATGAACGCGATGTACGTGGATTTATCTCTATCACAACAATCCTGTCACTTTTTGGATCATGCGCGAACTGGACATTAGTGCCTCCGATTACTTCAATTGCCTTAACAATATCGTAAGAATATTTCTGAAGCCTTAGTTGCAACTCCTTGCTTATTGTTAACATCGGAGCAGTGCAGAATGAGTCTCCTGTGTGAACACCCATTGGGTCTACATTTTCGATAAAACAGACAGTAATCATCTGATTTTTTGAATCTCTTACTACTTCAAGTTCCAGTTCTTCCCATCCCAGAACTGACTCTTCTATAAGAACCTGATTCACAATGCTGGCTGATAGCCCTCTGCTGGCAATTGTCTGCAATTCTTCCAAATTGTAAACAAGTCCGCCACCTGTTCCACCCATTGTATAAGCTGGCCGTATTACAACCGGATATCCTAACTCATTTGCTGCTTTTTCAGCATCTATCACTGTATTAACTGGTATACTTTTCGGCATTTCAATGCCCAGCCGGTTCATTGTTTCTTTGAAGGCGATTCTGTCTTCGCCACGTTCTATAGCATCAATATTTACGCCGATAACCTTAACATTATATTTTGCGAGCACACCTTTTTTTGCCAATAAAGATGAAAGGTTTAGCCCTGTCTGCCCGCCAAGATTTGGAAGAAGAGCATCAGGCCTCTCTTTTTTTATTATTTCTGTAAGAGCATATTCATTAAGAGGTTCAATGTATGTAGCATCAGCTATTTCAGGATCGGTCATTATAGTTGCAGGGTTTGAATTGACAAGGACAATTTTATATCCCAGCGACCGTAGTGCTTTACAGGCTTGTGTTCCTGAGTAATCAAATTCACAGGCTTGTCCAATGATAATCGGTCCGGAACCAATTATTAATACCTTTTCAATATCTTCCCGTTTTGGCATAATAAAATAGATGATTGATAGTAAAATATAAGAAATTTAAGTTTTTATAGTGGTTACAATATAAAAAATCAATCTGTAATTGAAAAGATAGCAGAGGTGAATTCCATCAGATAATTATGAACTAAAAAAAGGGTTGTCAGTATTTACCGGCAACCCTTCTCACAAAAGTATAATATTATATTATTCGTAAGTGTACCCCAGTATCTCCGATGTTTTAAAAACAGCCATCTGTTTGGTAACCATCTGGTCATATATCATTCCATTTGTTCCAAATAGTACTGATTTAGCATCGTAGCCTAATAGCCTTAGATATGCTGTAAGGAAGGCACTTGTCTGGCCAGTGTAGCAGTAAACAGCTACTGGTTTGTCAGCAGGCAGTGTTTTCAGATCAGCAGCAAGCTTAATAGATTCTTTTGGAGTATACTGAACAGCTCCGCTAATATGGCCCGGATCAGCATACTGAGCTGCAGGCCAGTAGTTTACAATATAATAGCCTGTCAGGTTTCCAAAAAGTGTCTGGGTATTAACTGAAGCAGGTGTAAATCCTTCGGTGAGCAGGGCATCAACACGCGCCTCAAGGATCTCCTGGCCAGTGGTTTTTCCTGTTGATAATACTGGCATATCACCAACAACGCCTTTTACAGTGGCAGTAGTTGTAAACTGCGACTGGTATGCATTTCCGCTGGCAATAGCTGAGTCCCATCTGCCGGCAAAATTAGCATGCCAGGCACACATACCCCATTTCATTGAGTACACCTTATCATAACCCATTATTCTTAGCAGAGAAGCTGCAAATCCGGCAGTTTGACCGGTATAGCATACAATAGCAACCTTTGAATAGGTTGAAAGATTAGTTACACCTTTTACATGGGTCAGAATATCGGCAAGGGGTACATTATGTGCATTCTTAATGTGTCCAAGGGTGAAATCGGCTGCCGCCCTGATATCAATTATATAAACCTGATTTGTCTCATTAAGTGTTTTCACTTCACTTGCCGGCATAATAGTAGGCATATCAGAGTTAACGAAATCCTTGTGAAGAGGGGAATCTGCAGATTCAAGGAAAGCTGCCAGTACTTCAGATTCGTTTATTGGATCCGGATCCTTCTCGCATGAAATAATAAAGAGGGAGGCAAACAGAAGAATCATTAAAAAATAGCTCTTTTTGATCATTTTCATAGTTTTGGGTTGTTTAAATTATTAATAATTAATTATTTACATATTGGATCTAGTTAAACCACCCTGCAGGTAATTTACCGTCAACAGTTATTGCCGATGTTGCATTAAGCTCCCAGCTGTTAAGGTTTTCCTGGAACAGGTAAAGTTCTTTATTAACAAGCACATCTCCTTCTTTTCTAATGTGACAGTTCGAGTAGCATGTTCCGCCGTCTGTTACCTTCGTTCTGTCGGTCCATTTGAGAATATTATGAGGTGTGGTATAATTGAATGTTGGCAATGCATCGAAGTTGGCATATTCAGGAACATCATACTCTTTCCAGTTATCAGGAGCTGCAAGTGTGCGGCGAACAAGAGCCAGGTTATATCCTGTTTTTATATCAGGAATTGGATTCACTGCTATCTTGAAATCCATATATGAAGGGATTCTTGCTCCTTCTCCATGTACATGGCAGCTTCCACAGTTATTATATTTCTGTGAATGGCATACCTGGCAGTTGAAGCTTTCATAATGCATGGCATGATAGTTATTATTATTGCTTAGTCCTGTATGACAGTCCTCGCACTCAGGAAGCTTATCATATGCATATCTCTGTTCAACTTTGACACCATCGCCATGTAGTTCGGCACCCTCGTGGCAGTCTATGCACTTGTATCCCAGGCTTGTAAGATGCACATCAGGAACTGTTCCTGAAGCTACACCCATGTAAGCATGTCCCCCTCTTGAGGAGTGACACGAAACACAAACGCCCACCATGTCGGGTTCTTTCTTAAACATATGGCCATTTGCAAGTCCGCCGCCGCCGATCTTAGGACGCGATACATGGCAGTTGCCGCATGAACCATGACATGTTGCACAGTTTTTATTGTATCCTTCGATCTGGTGGGCAGGCAGGTCATCAAAATCGTCAGAACCTGTTAATCCGCTGCGTATTGCAACTTTTCTCTTTTGCCCCATCCCGTTGTGCAGGCTGGTCTCAAAATTGCTTACAATCTGGGTGTGACATATACCACAACTTGCTTCCGGAGCTGATGAGGGATGAGCAAGGAAGGTTCCGGAATGTGCCAGGTTCTTATCCGATGCTTTATCGTCTCCGTTGTGGCATCCAACACAGCCAATTCCGTAATGTCCGGATGCTTTAAAATCACTGAACCCTTCACCTCCCATGTAAACCCTGTCGTAGGGCTCATAGTATGGGGCATCTCCTCCACAACCGCTTGCAGGGGGCTCTGTATCGGGCGAAAATACTTTCTGTAATTTGGCATAGTTTGTGTGACATTCTTCACACGTTCCTATTTCCTCCCCCATGTTTACCTT
>JFJP01042964.1_pt1 | contig 17508 bp, 14 predicted proteins | sample 431651 | NCBI WGS metagenome assembly JFJP01 (sample SAMN02602958, study PRJNA72255) | Microbial mat metagenome, whole genome shotgun sequencing project. | biome: fresh water; feature: sink hole; material: water; isolation source: purple microbial (photo- and chemosynthetic) mats found in...
CCGGTATCAGAAAATGATCATGCTTCTTCGCAGGCCATGTCTGAACAAATTTTTCAGCATCAAAGTCAGAATTGCCTGCATTTGCTGATTCGAGGGAAGTTATCATTTCAGATGGATCGACCCCTTCCTTTAATCCCAGAAAAACCTTTGAATCTTCTTTACAGTCAAGAATATAATAACTCTCATCCTGTGTATATGTCATTCTGAAGTTTTCCTTTATGTATGAATCTGTAGGATGAACCTGCAGACTAAGATTGCCTCCTCCAAATGTATCCAGAAAATCGAATCTGATGGGAAACTCAGCACCAAAGCGATTAAAAACTTCTATACCAAGTAATTTTTCAGGATGAAGGAAGACAAGATCTATAGATGGGATTTCAATCAGATCGTCACCAGATTTAAGCATCAGGCTGTTCTCTTCAGGAACACAGTTGAAGCACCATGCATAGTTTGGGTTTGACTTGTCGAGGTTGCAGACCTCCTTCATCCACTGTCCGCCCCATGGTCCGGGATCAAAAAACGGTACAACGCTGAATGGGCGGTCTGTTAATGATTCAAGTGCGGCTAAAATTGATTTGCCATCAACCATTTTTGGATTGCCTTCTGCATTAGTATCGAGTAAAAAATTAATTTTTTATAGAGAAGCATCCAGTCTTCAGTATTCCTGTTTTTCATTCCGAGGCTGTCTACCTGATGCTTTCTCATTCTTAACTGAATCTCCCAACGGGCCATGTCGGCATAAACAATAAGATCGGGGGACGGATAGAACAATGAAGCACCTGTTCCGTATATAATTATTGTACCCTTGGGGAAGTTCTCAATTTCTGTTTTGCACACCGAAAGTTTAGAAGCATCAAAGAAATTATCAATTGATAGCTTCGTCATTCTTCCAAATACCCTGTCGTCAGTAACATCGGGAAAAACAATTTTAGAAATTTCATCAGCCGGAAGAAAAAAATCAGAGACATTATAAAACATGTTATACAACATCTTTTTCCTGAAAACACCCAGGAGTTCCTCGTCTAATACACCATGGTAAGTTTCAATTACAATTATCTTTTTTGAGCCCTTAACTGATGCAATGGCACAATTGAGCCGGGCACATATACCCGACCATCCTGAAGATATTTCACACTCAGGATCCGTTATCTCAACAAATGGAAATCTGTTGTATTCTGAATTATATTCTTCCCGTACCGCGATCATTTATTGAGCACCTCTCTGTTTAGCATCATTTTGCCCTAAATCTTTGAAGCTGCAATTTAAAAAATAATCACTCATCAACTTATTTTAGATTAACAAAAACAAATCCATTAACCGCAGAGTACGCAAAGAAATTACGCAGAGATCACAGAGGACTTTAAGCTGTTTTCAGCTTTGCGATCTTTGCTAAACCTTCGTGATCTTTGCGGTTAAATTCGTTAATAATTATGCAATGTTTTTCTTACTTTTACACTCAAGAGTACCATTAACCAATTACTTATTAAGCAGATGGAGATTCCGGTATTTGTAATCAGCTTAAAGCATTCGGACGACAGAAGAATTCATACTGCAAACAGGTTAAATGAGCTGGGAATTGCATTTCAGATAATCGATGCTTACGACGGAGCTGAATTATCTGACGAGGAGGTTCAGAACAATTCAAGATACGGCATTTTCAAAACCGGACTCTATTCGAGGCATCTTATGAAAGCCGAAATCGGGTGTTACTTCAGTCATCTGAAGATTTATAAAAAAATGGCCGATGAGAACATACCTGTTGCCTGTATCCTTGAGGATGATAATGACTATTCAGATGATTTTAAAGAACTGCTAAACTCAGAGAACATCAGAATGGCTGAATGGGACATACTTTACCTGGGACACAGGTCGGGGTCCTCTGATAATCCGGCGCAAAGCATCAAGAAGAAAAAATTAAAACTGCCTCCTTACTCTATAGGCGAGCCTGTTGAGATCCCTCACGGATCGCATGCCTATATTATTAAAAATGGAGCAGCTGTAAAACTATCATCAAATGTGTTTCCCGTTACTGTACCTTTCGATCTCTATATCGGTAATTCGTCAGCTACAAGAATCAGAACATTGTTACTCAGCCCTCCATCCGCAGTAACAAATACTGCATTTATTTCTACAATTCAGAATGCTCTGGAAATCAGACCTGAAAAACAATTTCTGGCAAAAGCCCGACGAAAGATCAAACAAAACATGATTCTGTTTCGTTTCTTACACAAAATCCTGTATGGTTTACGGACATTCAGGAACTCTTTTTCCCGCTATTTGAGGAAGAGAAGAATTATCAGAAACATTTATTCTAACAACTGAATAATATACAGCGCATGTCAGGATACAACATAAAACCATCCAAATGGTTATCATTCGACTTCAGGGAGTTATGGCATTTTCGTGAATTGTTTCTGTTCATGTCGTGGCGCGATATTAAGGTCAAATACAAACAAACGCTCCTGGGCTTTATCTGGGTTATCCTCCAACCACTTGTGCTGATGCTGATATTCAGTACCCTCTGGCTTAAGGTAATGAAAGTCGAAATTCCGGGGATCCCTTACCCTGTTTTTGCATACTCAGGACTTATCCTCTGGGGTCTTTTTTCTTCCGGAATAAGCGGTGCAGGAGAGAGTATGATCTCAAATTCAAATATTATAAAAAAAGTATACTTCCCGAGAATAATAATTCCGACATCGGCTGTGATTATTGCCCTGTTCGACTTTCTGATTACTCTTATTCTTTACGTGGTGATGGTCTTATGGTTTGATATGGATATAAGCATATCAAGACTGATTTTGTTTATGGCAGGCAGCGTACTTCTTACTATGATCTCATCACTGGGACTTGGACTTATAATTGCATCGGCTACAATCAAATACCGCGATTTCAGGTATGTAGTGCCATTCTTTCTGCAAGCTCTGTTTTTTGTGTCTCCTGTTGTATATCCATTATCTCTTTATAACTCCGAGTCATTAAAAATCTTCCTTTCAATAAATCCAATAGCAGGTGCAATAAATCTTTCAAGATCGGGATTGACAGGTGCGCCTGTTGAATGGAACCTGATCTTGTTGAGTACATTCGCAGCAATTGCCTTACTTATAGCCGGACTAACAATGTTCAGCAGGATGGAATCACAATACTCAGACATGTTATGACTCCGGCAATCAACATAGAATCAATCTCAAAGAAGTATTACATTACTCCGAATGAGCCGTATTATAAAACACTGCGTGAATCAATCATCTCTATTGGTTCAGGAAAGAAGAAACAGGAATTCTGGGCTTTACGCGACATAACATTCAGCGCCGAGAAGGGTGAAACTGTTGGAATTATAGGTGAAAACGGAGCAGGAAAAACAACTCTTCTCAAAATACTCTCAAAAATTACAAAACCCACAGGAGGAAAAGGAAGAATAAATGGCAGGGTCGCAAGCCTTCTCGAGGTGGGAACAGGTTTTCATCCCGAATTGACAGGCAGGGAAAATATCTATCTGAACGGAGTAATACTGGGACTGAAGAAAAAGGAGATTGACATAAATTTCGAAAAAATTGTAGAATTTGCAGGAATAAGCAGATTCTTAGACACCTCCATAAAACATTATTCAACAGGCATGTGGGCGCGTCTGGCGTTTTCTGTGGCCGCTCATCTCGAACCTGAGATTTTACTTATTGATGAAGTTCTGTCAGTGGGTGATGCCGAATTTCAGAGAAAATCACTCGCAAAAATGGATGATTTATCGGGAAGCGGACGAACTGTGGTTTTTGTGAGTCATAACATGCCTGCAGTCCGAAAATTATGTAAAAGATGTATCTGGCTGAAAGACGGACAGATTAAAAAATCGGGTGAAGTCAACGAGGTTATAAACGAATATCTGTCGGGATACACCGAGACTATGACAGGGACTGCAGATCTCACTGATTTAGAAACAAGAAAGGGCAACCTTAATGCGAAATTTGAAAAAATAGTACTCAGTGACCAGTATGGCAAAATTACCGGTACATTCAGGATTAAGGACGATATTAGGATAAACCTGTTCTTTGAGGCATATGAAAAATTAAGGAACGTAAAAATTGTTGTCACAATACATGAATCAACAGGTGAAAATGTCACTACAATTTTTGATTCAGATTCGGGATTCGGTCTGACTCAGGTTGAAGGGAAAAATCATGTTTCGCTAATCCTCAGAGATATAAGATTCTGCCCGGGGACTTACCATATTACGGTTGCCCTCATGAGCGAAATCCTTAGCTATACTGTTGATTATTATGATGATATAGATTACGCTATTTCATTCAGAGTCGAGAACCACTTTATCAGCGACCGCAACCTTACTAGACAGTCAGGATTATTGCTGATGACTCCTGAATGGCATATTCACAAATTATAACACGAACATTTTGAGCAGGAAACCTGAAATATCAATCATAACTGCCTGTTTTAATCATGGAGAATATATAGGCGAGATGCTGCAATCAGTTATGGATCAGACCTTCAGGAACTTTGAAGTTATTATAGTGAATGACGGTTCCACAGACACCACGGCCGGGACCCTGAATAATTTCAGATACGAAAATGTTAAGATCATTCATACTGAAAACTCTGGTCCTGCTTCGGCCCGCAATACCGCAATAAAAAGTGCTTCGGCTTCAATAATAATGAACCTCGATGCAGATGACAGGATTGCACCGGATTTGCTTGAAAAAGCATTTAAATTAATGATGTCCAATCCAGCCATCGGCATCTTATACACTGATGTCGAGTTTTTTGGTGCCAGATCAGGCAGATTTATTACTCAGGATTATTCGTTGGAAGCAATGCTCCTTGATAACAGGATAGTCTCAAATGCCTTTTTCCGAAAAGCCGACTGGCTTGTAACAGGAGGATATTCTGATGAACTTAAATACGGACTTGAGGACTGGGATTTCTGGCTTCAGATTATTGAGCTGGGTCGTGAAGTAGTTAAAATTAATGAAACCCTTGTCTTTTACCGTACATATCCTGATCCTAAAACCTACAGATCGGGAAGAAGGAAAAGTAACAGGATGAAACAGCTGGAATCACTTGTAACAATATTTAAAAGGCACCGGGATCTTTACTCTCAATTTCCTGAGGCAGAGAAACATTTCGCAAAACTTGAAGATAAATTCAGTAATGAAAACATATTAGTCAGGTTTGCAAAAAATAAACTCTTCGGAATTATGCAAAAATATTACTGGAAATAAATGAAAAATTTGATAGCCAGGTTAATATGAAAGTATCTGTAATAGTACCTAATTACAATCATTCGAAATATCTCTCTCAAAGGCTTGAGAGCATTATATCACAGACTTTCAACGACTTTGAAATAATAATTCTCGATGATGCCTCGACTGACAGCAGTATTGAAATAATTGACAATTATGTCTCGCTTTACAGCAATATCAGATCGTACAGAAACACAACGAACAGCGGCAGACCTTTCAGCCAGTGGCAAAAAGGAATAAGTAACTCAAAAGGTGAATTTATATGGATTGCAGAATCCGATGATTTTACTGAGCCTGAGTTTCTTGAAAAGTGTCTCGAAAAAATGAAAGAACACGAAAATGCCGGACTGGTATACTGCAACTCACTTGTATTAAACGAAGAAGTATCAACTCAATATCTGATTTCAAATAAAGAAGAAAAGGAAGGAAACAGCAAGATGCTGAATGACTACTACACTGAGGGATCAGTTGAAATAACTGAACTCCTTTACCTGCGTAATACTATATACAATGTCAGCTCAGTGTTATTCAGAAGAAGCAAACTTCCTGCATCATTTGATAAAGAAACCTCAATGAAATTCTGCGGCGACTGGTATTTGTATTTAAGAGTCCTACTTCATTCAGATATAGCCTATATTTCAGAACCTCTCAATAACTTTAGGATTCACGCAGATTCTTCCTATAAAAAGTACTTCAGTAATGGCAAATACTTAAGGGAAGTACTTACCGTTTATAAACTTGTTGTAAAACATCTCAAATTCAATCCGAAAAAGTATTTCCTGATGGCATTATTTCTTTTGAAAATATCAAGAAGAATACTGATTGGAAGTTAACCAGGATTCTTCCCAAACATCTCCTCATAATGAGGCATAGGATCAAAGATACCTCCGCCGGTTCTGAAGAATTCATCATCGAGATCATAAACACCCTTGTTAACTTTAACCCATGAGGCATCCTTCTTCGGATGATAACTCATCATAGTGTTCCAGTTCTTATAGTTCTGATGACCATTGCTTTCCAGAAGTCCGAGATTACCAAGTCCGGGAAATGAATTAAGCCTTGCTGCAACATTTTTGTTCCACTCAATCAACACCGGATTTACGGTTAGGTCGGCACAGAAACACGGGATATTCTTCTCATACGCTGCCATTGCAATTTTAATTGTCATTGAGAGGGTTTTCGCAATCGCCTTAAGGGCTATTGCCCTGTATCCCATCTGAATACGAACCAGAGCATCCTCGACAGTATGAGCACTTTCGTCGGCAGCAAGTCGTACGGGAATATCTGTTACATCTATTTCAAGTTCTTCAGGAAATGGTTCTTCAATAATCGCTATCTGATCGAAGGCGCCTATTTTTCTTGCATGGTCAAGAAGTTTCAGAAGAGTCTCTTTTTTTTCATATCTGCCATTTGCATCAAAGTAGTATGGAAGTTTGCCGTTTGCCGAATAACTGGTTTTTACTTTACCTATTGTCTCATGAACTGCAGTCAGACGTGCGATGTCCTTTTCAAGCATCTCATCCTGAGTACCTGGCTGACCGATCTTTATCTTCATGAAAAAATATCCCTGATCGGCGGCATCCTTTATTTCATTTACCGGAATAGCATAAGCCATCAAAGGAATTCCGGCAACTTTCCTGTGACGCTTCGATAGCGCCGGCCTGTATTGGGCAGGAATCATTTCGTCGAACGAACTAAAACCATTTTCCTTAGCATAGAGAAGCCATGCTGCATTGTCAACACCCACTAAGGCATTTAGTGCGAATGTCTTACGCAGATTTTTGTTTGAGGTAACACTCTTTCCATATTCATAGATCTGAGGATAAAGTATTTCCAGCAATTCAACCGGCGATGTGAAGCTCTGGCCTTTTAATATCTGAATAGCCCTCTCAGTCATGGCATACATCAGCGCGTTACCGCCACTCTCAGAGTGGTTTGCAAATACTGAGGCATCAGACCAGAGAACACTTTGGGAGCAGAGACCTATTGAATGGTTACCTGCATCACTTTCGAGATATGCTGCCGACTGCCATATTTCTGTCATGTAGCCACCCTTGAATCCAAATGGTCTTATTAGAGGTTCCCTCTCAAAGTCAGCCCCTGTTCGGGCAATACTTATTGATTTGGCCCCCGAATTTAAAATATCGGGGCCAAATTTCTGTAGCGGATTAGAGAACATCATAGCTCCGGCAGCCATTGCTGTCCCTTTGACGAAAGTTCTGCGGCTCTGCATATAGGTCAGGTAAGCTGATATTTAACAAGGTATGAGTTCAGAAAATCCATATCCTTTTTTAGTTTCTTCACAATTATCTCCTGCTGCTGTGTGAGAGTAAGCTTCTCTTCACCTTTCTCCAGTAAGGGATATTCGACATGAAGTGTCAATGGTCCGACTATTTTCATTTCCTTAACTGTCTTAAAATAGAGATCCCAGTTGATCATACCTTCACCCATTGGAACAGTTACAGCCTGGGCTTTACCATTAACAGTCTTCCAGATAAAATCTTTTATTGCAAGAGTGCGTATATGAGGCGCGATGAGCTTCATCCCCAGTACCCATGTATTTGCGCCTTCCACCATTGCGTGACGAACATCATACTGACTGCCAAGGAATTCAGCCGGTATATCGCGGAGTATCTCTGCCAGATCCCAAACCGGTCCGCCAACACGTGGTCCGGCATGATTCTGATAACCTCCATGAATCTTATATTTTTTATTCAGCTCAGCAATCTCCTTCAATACAATTCGAGATTTTTCAAGCGATTCCCTGATACTTACTTTGGAATCATAATCAAACCATCCCAGTCTGTAATACTTAATACCTGAAGCAGAGGCTGTTTTTATTACGCGCTCGGTAAACGGATCTGCTGCTGATGTTATTCCGCTTACCATCATATCAGTTACAAGATTATACTTTTTTGCATCAGCAACTCTCGCAGGCAAATCCTTTTCGACTGTTGCAGGTTCCACTCTCCCGCCGGGACGAACTACAAGGTCAATACCATTCATTCCTGATTTCACTATGCATTCGCACATAAAACCGAAATCATATGTATCAAGCGGTTTGGAAAATAATCTGACCGGATATTTGGTTTCACCACTTTGGGGTAGTAATGATCCGAAAGATGATGCAAAAGGCATTGCAGCGCCAGCGGCAGCCATTGTCGTTATGAATTTTCTTCTGTTCTGTATCATGTCCTTATAATTTAGTAGCAAGTTAAAATTTGAAATCCATTAACCGCAGAGGTCGCAAAGGATTTCGCAGAGGTCGCAAAGGATATTTATTCAGTTTTTAACTTTGCGATCTTTGCTCTGGCTTTGTGTTCTTTGCGGTTAAAGCTTCCAGGGAGCCCTGTATTCATAATGGAGGAGCTTATTTGCTGCCTCACTGTTTGTAAAAAATGAGGTAGACCGATGACCATCTTCCAGTGTACAATATGGCTTTTGTCTCGATTTTATGCAATCAAGAAAATTACGGATCAATCCTGAAGTACTGTCGGCACTGCTTCCATCGTCAGCAGTCTGATCAGAATTTTTAAACTCCTCTGCTTCAACCTGTTTCCCCCACGATTGGAACTGCCCGGTTGTGGCGGGGACTATCCTGTATCCTTTTTCATCAGCATATAGGTTGCCTTTGGTTCCCCGCAACTCAAGCTCTCCATATGGGAATAATCCGCCGCTGCTGGCTTCGTATATACAAAAAGAAATCATTTTCCCCGATGCAAACTCATATGTTACCTGCATTGTATCAGGTATATCAGCATCATGGTCAAGAAGGTATTTACCACCTACAGCTGTAATCGCCACCGGAGCCGTCTCTCCCATCAGCCACCTGCAGGCATCCATATAATGAACACCCCAGTTCCCCATCTGGCTTGAATAATCGCTCCACCACCTGAACATGTAAGGTGCTATATTGTACTGGTAAGGTCTGAATGCCCTGGGTCCAAGCCACATATCCCAGTTAAAATCTTTCGGCGGCTGTTCCGGTTTGAGTTTCCCGATTCCATTTGGGAACATATTGCTAACCCTTGCAGCTCTTGCAATAGAAATTTTCCCGATCTTACCTGCAGGTATATCAACGGCAAGCTTCTGAAATACCCGGTTTCCCCTGCGGTTTAACCCCACAGCAACAACACTTTTGCCGGCCTCCGATACCTGAACCATCTTTCTCCCTTCCACAAGTGTGTTAGTCAATGGTTTCTCAACATAAACATCTTTCCCGGCATTAACAGCAGCAATCATCTGAATTGCATGCCAGTGGTCGGGAGTAGCGATACAAACCGCATCAATATCCTTATTTTCAAGAAGCTTTCTGAAGTCGTTATATGTTAATGGAGGCTGAACAAATTTCTCCCCCATTTTTGGAACCTGACCAGACCGGTCATTAAGATAACGCGGATCTACTTTGCTTTGGTCGCGCATCAGATAAGGCTCATAAATATCACACAGAGCAGCTATATTGACGTCAGGTTGTTTCATAAACGAATTCAATAGCTGAGATCCTCTGTTTCCTATTCCGATAAATCCCATGTTAACACGATCGTTCGATCCCAGAACACGATTGTAGCCTGCTGCACTCAGCTTAGTTACTCCAAGAGTTACACCGGCAGTTACGATACCTGATTTCTTTATGAATTCACGGCGCGTAGATTCTTTCTTTCCTTCCATCTTAATAAATATTAAAAATGAAATGTAAGAATTTTTTTGATTGGTTGTCAGCGAATGGGAAATAAGCTATTCAACTTTTATCAGTTTTCTTGATGAGATTAGTCTTCCGGAAGATGAAATACCCTGAATATTTACAACATAGGTACCGGGAATATCTGATGTCCAGAATTCAGCTTCCGCCTTTCCCGAGCTGTTAAAAGAAGCCGAGGGAGTCCACCAGAGAGTATTTCTGAAATCGGGAATCCTCTCATTTTTCTTCGCAGGCAATGAATAATCGGGCGATATAAAAGTCAGTACCGGCTCAACAACTCTATATGATATTCTTGTCGCAAAATCGGGTAAGGTCACACAACTGAAATCTGCTGCCCTTGTTATTATGTTTATAATTCCAAAAAACTGGTAGTCTCCCACAAAATACTTTTCCTTAATAACGTCGATCCTTTCTGCAAGTTCCGGATCAACATTTCCTATCAGATCAGGATCCTTGACAATAACCCCGTCAATCATCATTCCTGGCGGATAATCATAAATCTCATAACTTATCGGATCCGACACCTTAATATCAAAAACTGATTTCCTTTGTTTCAGGAAGACTCCGGGGATAAGCTCAAAAAAAATCTCCTCCATAACAGGAATTTTTATATAATCATCGAGAACTATCTCCTGATCGGGCATTCCATAAAACCGTGTTAACTTACGGGTTTCAGCCTGATTTACAGGCATATTCGCATAATGAGATGTCCCATAAATCTTATTTACCTGAAAATTTCCTCCGAAATTCTTCATGTAGTGTGGCAAATCATTTCTGGCCGACTCCGGAACGAGATCTGAAACCATGTAATTATCTGAAAATGAAGATTCCATCTTGACACTACTTCCATTTTTAGAGTTATCAGGCTGAATAACCAGATCATTAATCTTTTCATTAATGTCAACTTTCAATCTGAAATGACCGTCTCTGTCGGTTCTGGCATACTGAAACTGAGCCTCCTTACCCGGACGTGACATTAAAACAAAACTGCCGGAATCAGGTATGGGTTTATTCAGGTTCATTATGTGGCCTGAAAGAAAATGCTCATCCTTCTCTGCCATGTATTTTACAACAGTTGCATTTTCCGATAGAACCTTATCCCAATCAATCCAGTTGCTCTTTATTTTCATTAACAATGTATCTATTTCATGAGCAGTCAGATCCTTCATTCTTCTTCCATTCAGAATTTCCCAGGGAACCATACCGAATTCTGAACCAAAAATCAGATAATCTGCCAATACGGGACCGTAGTCAGTAACTGTTTGCGGGATAATTGAAATGCTGATATTTCTTTTAGATACGGGAGCTTTATCTGCCTGACCTTCTGAAACAGCAAAAGAAACTTTTTGTCTCTTTCCATATTTTTCAGCGAAACCAGTCACCCCGACTTCATCCTCATTAACAGGCACATAAACGTATTTCTCACACACGGGCTCTCCAACGGAATTAAAAAGTGCTATATGATTAATACCAGGAATAAGTGATCTTTCCGGTAATGAAATACTTATAGCTTCAGCCTGTATAATGCCGCTGATTGTATAACAAATATTACCACGCGACTCAATTAAAAGGAAGTAACCGGTTCCATTCTTAAGCGAGGCATTACTTTCTGTTCTGATTTTTATTTCACGTACTCCGTTTAAGGCTCCCGTGACTTCAATAGCAGGCAATACTTTTGTCTCTGTAACTTTTTTGGTGACAGGGAACCTGTTTGTCAGATGATAATCCTTATCTGAGCCTTTCAGGTTCAGCGCATTATATATTTTGATCTTTTTTACGAAACAGTTTTCAGGAAGAAAATTCTTCATCTGATTTGTATAGGCCCGAAGAATATATGGCCCTGTTGACAAGGTATCGGGAAGGACAACTTGTCCGGGGCCCATACCGTTTTCTATCTTTATGCGCCTTTGAACAACAGGAACATTATGTCGGTCCAATACCTCGAGATAAACAAGACCCGAGGTCTCCGAAAGCATATTGCTCTGCCTGTTAAAGACATAAGTATTGAACCAGATATCTTCTCCTGCCACATACTCATCCCTGTCAGAATGAATAAAGACCTCTTCCCAGGGAAATAGAGAACAATATTTTTTCAAATGCTTACTGACATCTTCAGATACTTTTATCGCCTGCTGACTATTGACATCGATGCTGATTATCAACAGAACGATACTGTATAATGCCTGTTTTAAACTTTTAATCATCAGATTTCTTATTCTCATTTGCCTTCATCCCAGAATGATGGCCTTGTTGTTGTGCCCCTTGTAGTACAATCAGCACATCCCTTGTCGCCTGTAAATACTTTATAAGGGAAGCACAATTGTAATAGAGATTAACTATTCCTGAAAAGTACTCTTTTATAAAGATCCTCTTTGACTTAACTGCCGACACGCTGAAATACCCAAGGACCTTTTCATTAGGGTCGCTTAAACACATAATGTTACTCGGTATTGACGATGGTGTTACATCATATAAGCCACCTACATCATCTGAGATTGTCTGTAGTTTTTCCCAGTAATCAAATTCATCCTCATTAAGCGAATACTGATTCACGAGCAGACTGTACTTTATTTTGAGCCTGTCGGTAGAATTTGATATAAAATTAAGCGGGTATCTGGTCACCCTGTCTTCGGCCAGAATTGCGGTATTTCTTACATTTATAATTCCTGAATTGTTTGTTATGTAGCAAACCTGGTTAGGCACATTGTAAGGCAGCCTGAACTGCCATGTTTCAGAGTATTCCCATCGGTAGAACCTGCATTCATTTGTGGGATCACTTGTATTCAGGTAGATCTGGCAGCCCTCTTTCGAACGCCCCCCATTCTCTCCCTCTGCAATAAGCACCTTCTCATAATACAACGAATCAATAGCCGGAACAGGCTTCATTTTAAGCGGTACTGATTCAAAAACCAGATAATTAAAAGCACTTCTGGTATAAATACTCAGCTTGTATGTCACGCCTACAGTACCCCTGAACTTAGAAGGATCAGTCACATAAGTACCTGAAAATGTTTCCTTAAGAGAATAACTATTACCTGCATCATCCGTAATAGTAACCAGGCAACCCCTTAGCGGCTTAGCCTGGTTCTTCTTTCCAAGCGGCAACGATTTAGACAATTTAACTGCATTTATACCAGGGCCGTCAGTTAAGAGTCCTTCCACAACAAGCAGCTCTTTATCCTCTTCTGTTTCAGGAACAAACTGAACAATGCAACTGTTAAGAAGTGTAATTATCAGAAATAATATAATCTTAAATATCTTCATAATTTAAAAGTCAAAGCTGAAAGTAACAGATGGTATTGCCATGCCGAAAACTGATAATTTATATCCATTTACGACATTCCCCTCCTGTCTGAAGTAAATTGAATAAACATTCTGCCTTCCCAGCAAATTATAAACTGAGAATGTCCAGGCAGGATGAGCAATTTTTCGTGATTTAAGATTGCCGTTAATGCGGAACGACATATCGAGTCGTGAGTAGTCGGGGATTCTGTATTTGTTTCTTTCGGAATAATGAACAAGCAGTTTGTCACTTATATGATAACTTGCTATTGGATAAGTAATTGGCCGACCGGTACTCCAGGTATAGTTAGCTGAGAAACTGTAACGGCGCGAATAAATATAATTCATTGTTACAACCAGATCGTTTGGTTTATCGAAATTGGCAGGGAACCACTTGCCGCCATTTATTATTTCGTCGGAATATAATCCAATGCTTTTTATGAAGGTACGGGCATAAGTATACCCGATACTATATCTTAATTTACCTTCCGTCTTTTTAACACTAAGTTCAACCCCGTAAGCCTTCCCTTTTACATTCACAAGGTCTTTTTCTATGAACTTATTCATTATCAGCTTAGTGCCTCCCTTAAAATCAACCATGTTTTTTATCTCCTTATAGTAAACTTCGGTTGAAACTTCGAAGCTGCTGTTATAAAACATCTTATAGAAGCCGGCGGCAACCTGGTCGCCAATCTGGGGCTTGAGGTAAAAATCACTCAGTTTCCAGGTATCTGTTGGAGATATTGAAGTTGTATTGGATAGCAGATGAAGATACTGCCTTGTTCTGTTATAATTAATCTTGAATGATGTTCTGTCGGTTAGTCTGAAGTTAAACGAAGCCCGTATTTCAGGTCCTGCATAGCTGCTGGCAACCTCGCCTGATTTATAACTGACAGTGTCGGTAATCGTTGATTTTGACCTGGGATAATCAGGATTGTACATGTAAAAATCGCCCGGACCGAACAATTGGAAAGTGGAGAATCTTAATCCGATATTGACGGAAAAAAAACTTGCAATAGTAAATTTATCTTCAACATACAATGCACTTTCCAGCGCTCTTTCCCTTGGAATCATGTCGGGAAGCACAAGTGACGAATCATGTGAAGGGAGATAGCTTCCGGGAGTAATGCCATAAAATGTGAGTTCAGATCCGAAATTTATCTCATTTCTTCCCTGAAACAGATTGAAATCAGCCTTTAGTCCTGTGCTGTTTATTTTATGCGACAGTAAAAATGCCTCACTGGGAACATCTTCGCTTGAAATACCATACCTGTAATTACTATTTCCAAGGGAAACATGAGAGAAGAATCTGCTGTTGAAATAGTGCCTCCATCGCGCTACAACAATATTATTCTGATATGTATAAACAGTATCAGAATTGAACCTGAAGGAATCATTGCTGTAATACCCCGAGATATCGAGCTTATTGTTCTTGTTTATATCATATGTAACCTTTCCGTTAAGGTCATAAAAAGATGCCCTGCTTCTCTGAAGAGCCTTGTTGTCGAACAGACCGAAAATCCAGTTCGAATATGTTGTTCTGCCGGTAAGTAAATATGTACAGGTATCCTTTATTATTGGTCCTTCGAGGGTTAAATGAGTTGTAATTGGACTAATACCTGCATTGCCGGCAAATTCTTTCCTGTTACCTTCCTTTGAAACTATATCAAGTACTGAGGATATACGTCCTCCGTAACGTCCAGGTATGCCACCCTTATAAAGTGTAACATCCTTTATTATTTCGGAGTTAACAGAAGAAAAGAAACCAAAAAAGTGAGAAGGGTTGTAGATTGGCGCACCATATAACAGGATGAGATTCTGATCAGAAGATCCACCCCTGACATTGAAACCTGCCGATCCCTCCCCAACCGACTGTACACCGGGGATTAACAGCACACTCTTAATAATATCAGACTCGCCCATTGATGTCGGAAGTAACCTGAAGGATGAGATATTTATCTTTTCTGCACCAACCTCAAATCTCTGGAGAGTGACACTTTTCTGGGCAGAAACTATGGTCTCCTTCAATGGAATAAGGGTGCTGTTCATCTCAACATTCATCTCACCTGACCCGTTAAGACTCACATTAACCTTCTTGTCCTTCATACCTATGAATGAGAACTGCAGTAAGTGATTGCCGCGGGGAAGTGTTAATGAATAATAGCCGTAAGCATTTGAAATTGTTCCTATTGCAAGCTTTTGCAGAAAAACTGTAACACCTGCTACAGGCTCTTTTGTATCCTTGTTATTAATGTATCCTGTAACAACAACATCTCCGGGCTTATTCCTGTCTGCGGCATTCCCGATCTCAACAAAAACGTTGCCTGCGCTCTTCTGATCTTCCTGAGCATTGCTATAATCTGTAGGAGGTAAGTAATTTGTCTCTTCAGTGACTGCTTTTTCCGAGACCTTCACTGCCCAGCCTTTTGTTATTACAACATTCTTAGCCTCATCAATATAATAATATAATGATGTCCCTTTAAATGTATTGGTGAGAATATCGCCCATATCCTTACTTTGACTTGTACCGGAGACTCTCAGATCTCTTACCCATTCCGTCTTAAAAAAGAATTTAACCTTAAGGTCAGATTCAGCTTTTTCAACAAACACTGTGAATGGCTGACTACTATAATCCCATGTAACATAATACCTCTCCTGTGCCCTGAGTAAGAGAGAACAGAAGAGAGTAATTGTAACAAAAAAGATTCTTAGCCGCATCTTAATTTTTAATTGAATCGTAGTACCTGATCAAGGGAATAAAGCTTTCAGGATTCTTCCTGGAAATTACCAATCTATTCTTCCTTACATAAACCCTGAGTTGATCTTTCACTTCAGGGACTGCTTTAAAGATGTCGCCTTTGCGCCTAACAATGAAAATATTATTGTCAGTAACAAAATAGATCCTGTGCATCTGATAAAACATATCATACCTTCTATCAACAGCCAGAAGCTCAATATCCTTTTCATATTTTACTGTGAGTTCAGACCTGCCTCTGTAAAGTAGGTTCAGATATCCGTTGTACCCTTTCGCAGAATCAGAGGCAACATTTATGAAAATGTATTTCTTATTAGAGAAATCCAGTGAAAAACTGTCAATTTTTTCCTTATTAAGCTGAAGGATCATGCCATTATTTGAGATTGTCATAATCTCATCTTTGTAAATGTCATACCTAAGCTGCGCATTTTCAAAGGTTTTGCCTTCGATTGTCAGATTACCCGGTAAAAAGTCTGATGAAAAAAGGAACTGGTCTTCCTTAACCCTGTAATACAGATCTCTCCATACCCTGCCGTTATACAGAATCTGATTATCTTTTATTGTATCATTTCCGTAAGATCTCTCTATATATATAAAGGAGTCAGATCCGGAACTACCCGAAAATACCGGAATAACCAACAATGTGAAACAAATAACAATAATAACTCTGTGCAGCATTTAGATTATTTGACAATTGGTGTCAGTACCATATTTTTGTACGATACCTTACCGTGATCACCCTGAAGATAGATTGGTCCAGGAGAAAATACATCAGACTTTATTGCTCCTCCTGTTGGACCATAAACCGGCTTATTATCAATAATTTTCACACCGTTAAGTATAACTGTAGCATGCCTGTCGCAAAGAGTAATATCAAGTGTCTGCCATTCACCACCGGGCTTTTCAGCTGCAGAAAGAGGTGTTATGCGGCTATATACTGCACCCATATTATGGGAATCAAGTGGTTTTTTATATGAGTCAACAACCTGTATCTCATACATGCCGCGAAGATATACACCACTGTTGTTTCCTGCAGGGACATTTACCTCAAGTTTCAGGTTGAAATCCTCAAATTCCTGCTCTGTTCTCAGATTGCCATAGCTTATGTGTGCTGCACCTTCTGTCTGAACAGGATCATTAACAAGAAGTCCATCTATAACCTTGAATCCGTTTGTCTGTTTTTCATTTATAAGTTTCCAGCCGGCAAGATCTTTACCGTTAAAAAGTGTTACAGGTGTACCATACTTTACAGTTGCCAGATCAGGAGCAGGTGGAGGAGCAGGAAGTAAGGTGCCTGTAAAAAGTGTTGAATCAACTCCTTTGCCCAATTTCGAGCCAGTCGGTGACAACCTGAGTTTTAACAGCGTTTCCCTGTTCATCCCTCTTCCTTACAATATTGTTTGAACGCTGTACCATTAGAACTTGTTCTTTTGCAAGAAAAATACCGGAAACTGGCAACACACTGCCACCACCCCAAAGCACTTCACCATCGAGATAGCCCTGTTCCTGCCTTACTTCAAGCCAGC
>JFJP01010933.1_pt1 | contig 17503 bp, 9 predicted proteins | sample 431651 | NCBI WGS metagenome assembly JFJP01 (sample SAMN02602958, study PRJNA72255) | Microbial mat metagenome, whole genome shotgun sequencing project. | biome: fresh water; feature: sink hole; material: water; isolation source: purple microbial (photo- and chemosynthetic) mats found in...
AAAAGAGCTTCTGCGGACAAAGCTGCTCGCATAATTTCCGGATTTTTAAATTTATGAGTTTTTAAAATCTGTGGACTTCCATCAATTAAATTTTTATGTTCTTCAATTCCCTGAATTTCTTTAGTTTCTTTTGGAGTTAAATAAGGCTCAATTCTTGCCACAAACTCTTCCAATTTTGTCAAACCTAATTCTGCTATTTTTTGCAAAGCTTCCTTGATTTTTTTATTTTCTAAATAGTCAAATTCTGCGATAATTCTTTTAATTTTAGCTTGTTCTTCATTTTTCTTCTTCTCTTTTTCAGTTAATTTTGAAGATTCATAAGTCAAAGTGTGCTGAAAATGCTCACCAATCAATGTTAAATTTCCTTCTTTCCCAACCACAACAAATTTACCTCCATCTTTAGTCATATTCCAAGCTCCATTCGTAAATTCAAGGACGGATATATTAGCCTTATCATTACTATATTGACTTCTCACAGAAACTCTATCACCATCTTTGGGTATTAGTGTCAAAAGTAGTTCTTTTATTTTTGGTGGTTTCAAAGTGAAAATTTTTCCATTATAATTAGGATTACTTATCGCTTTTCCAAACTCTTTTGGATCTGTGAAATGGGTTTGTAAAGTTTCTTGAGGTTGTGGAATTTGTAATTGCTGTGGAGGTTGTGAATTTGGTTGTGGAATTGCAGGTTGAGCTGCTGCACCGTTTGGTGTTGACGGTGGCTGAACTGGAGAACTTGGCGGAACTTCTGGACTTTCTGGGAAAAAGATTTGGGCAATTTGTTCTTTTGTGAGATTTGTGATTTCTGCTGCACTTTTTGGTTCATTTTCAGTACCAAGTAATTTCATTTTCTTCTCCCAAAAATGTTTCAAAACTTCGGCTTTATTCTGGTTTAAATTTGCTTCTAAATCTTGAATAAATCTAGGTTCGTTTGACCATTTTATAATAATTTTCATTAAATTTGCTCTAAAGATATCCTCTTCCACCTTTCCCTGCACACCGTCTGGAAAATTTTTCAATTCTGATAATTTTTTGACTACACGCCAGCTAGTTTTTTCTCCAAATAAAGAGAAAATCAGAAGAGTTTTTTCTTTTTGATTATTAAGTTTTGGTGAGTTTGAAAGTATATCAGACATATAATTTTTTAATTTTAATAATCTCCGGAAATAATTGGCTCAGCGTTTGGCTCAGCTGGTGGAGTTTGGGTTTGTGGAACTATGAATAAAATATTATCTTCTTTCTCGTTAGTAAGAAAGTTACCATCTATATCATATCCCATTTTGTTACAATATTGATCCAAATTGACTACATTATAGCCCTTGTCAGCTTGACTCTTACCTATATGAAAAGGAGATTCTTTGGAAGATTTATCGTGACCGTGTACTAGGGTTTTTATCACCCCACTAAAAGGTAATCTATATTCATCAGTTAAACTATTTCTATTCCAAACTAATTTATAAAGAATCTCACCTTGATCATGAAATTTCGCATATTGTGAAGAATCTTTAACAACTGAAGTATAATAAGAATTAATGGTTTCAATAAAGTTAATGAGGCTATTTTTATCACTACAAAGTGTCTCATAAGTTATTTCCTGGGGAAAATTCAAATATTCTATTTCTTTGATCTCATCCAATAATTTTATTACTAAATTTTTAGTTATTGGAGCGTGAGTGTACAAAATATCATTTTCTTGATCAAAATACATTAACTTTACTCTTTCCATATATTCTTTATATTGCTCTAATAATAATTCATTTTCCAAGACTGACTTTGCTCTCAGATGTGAAGATTTATCCTTAGTGTAAATACAACTTAAATTCATGGTGTTGATAATAGCTTCTTGGTCGTGATTAGAAGTCAAGGTAATAATGTTTTCTTTATATTTACCATTTTCATTATTAAGATGTGAGACAATTTTGCTAATAATTCCATCCAATTCTCCGCGATCAGCCAAAACATCTCCAATCATAATAAATTTTCTGTCTCCACCTATCCATTTCATCTGTTTGATACATTTAATTATTGTGTTGTAGATTTCTCGAACTTTAGATTTATTTTCTTCTGTTTGGAAAAATGGGTCTAGCTTAATTATTTCTTGTAATTGTTTGATAGATAATAAATACACTTCTGCAGCTTCTTTTGGCATATTCACAAAGCCACCCAAAACTAGATTTTCCAAGACTTTTTCGCTACTGCCATGAGCATCTCCAAGACAAACTGATTCAGCATTTCTAATTATTTCGTTAGTTTCACTTGCGGTTTTTGCCTTTTCTCCTTTTTCTTGAGTAAAAATATCAGTTTTATATTGAATATTACTTTCAAAAATATTTCTCATCTCAACATTTTGTTCAGAATTTTCACTTGAACTTTCCCCACTTTCCGCCTCATCCATTTCTTTGAAGGCTTGAGCTAGAGTTTGTAAGTCTTTTAAATGATCACCTAAATCTTCTTTTTCTTTAAGAATAATAAGTATACCTTCAACACAGATCAAACAATAACCTACATCACATGATATTTTATTACCATTTGCTACTTCATCTATTTTTGTTTGTAATATATTTACTTTTTGTTGTACTACTTCACCATTATTGTTTCTCAATCCTAAAATCCTCTCTTGCAGAGTTTTTTCACCAATAATTCGGTTTAAAGTGTCTTGAATTTCACCTTTCAATCTCAAAATTTCCCGAGCTTCGGAAGCTGTGTCTGGATTTTGAAGTTCAGGTGGCCAGGGAAAAGCTACTGGCGAATTTTCCACACTACCATTTCCAACTTGAGGTTGTCCTTGTGGTGCAGCTGGTACATAAGAATATTCATTTTCTTCGTTCAAGCCAACAAAATTTTTCAAGACTGTAAATATATTGAAGCCCTTTTGATTTCCACCCTCCGCTTCTCTGATTTCTTTTTCTAATGCTTCTTTGGCTTTTTGATAATCTTGTTTTGCTGTAGAATATTCTTGTTCTTTTTGTTCTATTGTTTCTCCAGTTTCTACAACATATGGTGGTTGTGCTGTTTTAAGTTTTTCCAAAAGATTTTCCAATTCAACTTTTTGTCCTGATAATTCCGCTTTTTCTTCATTTGACAAATTCAAACTTACAATTTCCGTATTGTATCTTTCCAATTTTTCTTGCTCTCCCTCAATACTAATTCCACCACTATTCTTAAGATTTTCCAAAGTTTGTTGAAATTTTTCTGGTATTTTTTGAATAGTTGGGATAGCTTTGGGGGCATGTTTTATATTTCTACCAATTACTTGACTACCAATTGCAACACCTGTCATAGCTACCACTCCACCAGCTCCACCAAGTACTCCAGCCAATACAGAACCAGCAATACCAACTTGATTTCTTTTGGACAAAAATTGGTCTTTACCATCACTTGCTTTTTTACTAAAGAATCCAATTGATAGATTAGCAATCGCTCCAACTAGAATTGAAGAAGCGAGCCAAGCAACTTTAAGAGATCTTTCCTTTGTATTTTTTGCCAATTCTTGTCCTGCTTGTGTCAAATTAGCCAAATTAGCTGGTGCTTTATCCCAAGCTTCGGGTGTTTGACCAGCCAAAAATTTATTTATATTATCTATTAAACCAATTTTTCCTTGTAATTCTGGGATTTTGGCGATCTCTGCCATAGCTTTTTTGAGATTTTGTGGGTTTTTTAGAAATTCGGGATTGACTCCTTCAGATCCAACTATTTGCTCATTATTCAATTTTTTAAAAATTTCCCATATAAGAGCTTTGTTGTCTGGATCCAAACCGTTAACACTAAGATAACTTTTTATCGCAGTTTCAATATTTCCACTGTTTTGTGCAAGGGCTTGATAAAGAGTAGTTTGTTTTATTCCATATTTTGGTATTTCTGGTACAAACCTTTCAGCCACTCCATCAATAAAATTAGGTTTCGGTTCTGCTTGTGAAATTTCTACTGGAGGTTGAATTGCATTTTGGGCGACTCCTGATGCTGTAAAACCTGACTCATTAAAAGCGGGTACTTCAGCTGCATAAACAGGTTCGCCAAAAACATTTCCTACCAAATGCCCGATAGCTTCACGGTTGTTCGCAATGGCAATTGGAGCTGCAACTCTAGTAACAAATAAAATCAAAGCCTGTCTTGCCACCCTTGCTTTTTCAACTTCTTCAGGACTTAATTCCTCTATTTTTTCACCATTTTTTAAAATCCGATGACACAAATTACCAATTTGTCTGCCGAACGGATTAATTCCGCTTTGGATAACTTCAGCGCTTGTTTTGACTTGTCCAAAAACTTTTTGGGAAACCGATCCTTCCACAATTTCTTTGATTCTGATAACTTGCTCAGAAAGTGAATTTTTGATACTTTCATCAATTTTATTGGAATTTTCTTGTTTTTGTAGTCTGTTAAGATTGGCCAGTATCTTGATAAGTTTTTTTCGCTGTTCCTTGCTACTACAAACTCCTGTCAAAAATTCCAAACTTCCTCTAATTTTCAAATAATCTGCTTGATCTATGACTGAGTTTTTTGATTGCCTCAAAATACTGTCTTCCAAACTTGCAAAATTCAATTCGCCAATACTTTGAGTAATTTTGATTTCTAAAGATTTTCTATTGATATCTTCTATCGAATTTTTGGTGCCAATTGCCGCTGCAACATACCCAAAACCAGGAATTAGAGATGCCGCTACTCCCACAAGTGCCATTTTGTCATTCTCAGATTTTGCAAAAAGTCCCTTTCCAATGATTAATTGTTCGTCCCTCTCTTCGGCAATTGTCACGGCTTGAGCGATATCTTGCAGTCCCGAAATAATTTGCTCTTTTGTATTTTTGTCCAAACCAATAAAATCTGAATATTTATCAACCAAATTGATTATTTGACTCGCTGTAAATTCGTTATTTTCCATAATATGTTTCAGTCTCGCCCATTGTCCCCACATTTTTGGTTTGCTGATTCTACTGACTTCATCCAAAAAAGCCACCCTGTTTTCTTTATTTTTAATCAACTTTTCGCCAGGCCCAGAAGTAATAATTATATTTTCTAAAGTTTCATTTTTTTCCCAAAACCTACCAATATTCAATCGGTCGTGGAATAATTTAGCTCCAGCTTTATCAAAACTTTCTCCTAAATTTCCAATATTTCCAGCAAGATTTCCAATATTTGGCATTTTTCTTTCTTTAGTCCAAAAATTTTCCTTCTTAGTTTGATTAGATTTGATTTCTTGCATAAGTTTGGAATTAAGTTGTAAAATAATTGGGAAGATTTTGAAATAGTTTTGGAATTAGATTTTGAGTTTTAAAATTGCGAAAGTTTGCAGAAATTTATTTGTAGCACATTTTTTATTCCAAGTCAAGTTTTTAGGTTTCCAAGTCAAGTCCGTGCTGAGTGCAAACCACTTCAAAGCCAAGCTGAACCGAATCCATCAATTGATACTGGAAAACTGACGCTTTTGGGTTGACCTTGCTGTCCAATAAATCTGCTAAAACCTGGAAAAATCCGTCAAAATTATCCTTTACCAAAAAATCACCGAGCTTGGTTTGAGTCTCCGTGTCGCAAATTGTCACAAGTCCGTTCAAAATAGTTTCCAAAATGTAGCTACAAGCTGATTGAAAGTCTTCCGTTTTCAACTGTTTCTCAAGCCAAACGATGAGTTCGCCACCAGGCAAGGCTTTGAGAGAATTAGACAAAATCGTAGCTTGTAGTTCTTTTGTATTCATAAAATGGGAAATTGGAAAAAATTGAAGTTGAAAAAATTGAAATTTTAAGTTTGGTTTTAAGGTTTTAAAATGAATTTAAAAGAAGTTTAGCAGAGATTTTGTCTGTTGTCAAAAAAAATTCTAAAATCTGAAAAAATAAATTGAAACTGAATTTGAATTTGTCAAAATTATTAAAATTGTATTTTTAGAAAAGTTTTCATATTTCACATTAGAATTTGATTCATAATTCCCCTTTTTTAAAGGGGTGTGAGCGAAGCGAGCGGGGTATTTTTTTTGGTCAAAACAATCACGATATTTTATTTTAACCAAGTTTGCGGAGTTTATTAGATATCTTGCGTTGAATTAATTTTAGGAAAAGTCAGTCAAAAAAATTGAACAAAACTTTGCAATTTAACGATTATTGCAGTAAAAATGCCCCATCACTTTGCTCAACATATTTTACTAAAAATACCCCGTCAGCTCCGCTGCCACCCCTTTAAAAAAGGGGAATTTCGACAAAAATCTTTTCAACGCAAGAGGTCTATTCTTGGAATTTTTTGCCGCCATCATCAAAGGGTTTCAAAAGTGAGTCAAATTGTAGGTGATTTGCAACATTTTGGACAATAAAATCAGTGCGGCTTTTGCTAAATTTGAGATAATTGCAAGTTTTTAAAGCCATTTCAGCTCCCAAAAGTTCGTGTCCAATGAAATTTGAAAAACCATTTTTGTTTTCAGTTCGCACAAAAGGCTTGGCGATATCGTGCAAAAGAGCTGTCCACCGTAGATCCAAATTTTCTTTCGGGACATTTTCAACTACTTTGAGAGTGTGCGTCCACAAGTCAAAATCGTGGTATTTGGAATTTTGATTGTAGTTTTTTTGGAGGGATAGTTCTGGAATAATCAAACCCAAAAGTCCCGATTCCATCAAATAATTTAAGCCTTTTGTTGAATTTATAGCCAAAATCTGATCAATTTCCAAAACCCAACGCTCTCTTGAAACTCTCAAAATTTCCCATTTCATTTTGGTCAGTTTTTCCCAAAACGCCTCTTCAATTTCAAAACCCAATTTGGCAGCCAAACGAATTGCACGGAGCATTCTTAGTGGATCCTCCAAAAAGCGAATTTTGGGTGAACCAACTGCCCGAATTGCACCATTTTCCAAGTCTTTCAAACCATTCCAATCGTCAAAAATTTGTCCAAATTTGTCTATTGCCATCGCGTTAATCGTCAGATCTCGCCGTGCCAAATCCTCAGAAAGTTCGCTCACAAATTCCACTTCAGGCTTCCTTGTTTTGTCATAAATTTCTTTCCGAAAAGTGGTGATTTCAATATAAATAAATTCAGTTTTAAATTCCATTTTTGGTTTTAAATTCTCAGTTTCAGCTTTTCTTGAATTCTCAACTTCAAGCTCTCCTTTATTTTGTAATTTTTTTTCTCTAAATTCCTTTTCCAGATTTTTCAATTCCAAATTACTTTCCAAATCGCTTTTTTGTTTTTTTGTCAAATTAACTTCCAGATTATTTCCCAACTTTTCAATTTCCATTTTGAAGCCAATCGTCCCAAATCTTTTGCCGACCAAAAAAGGTTTGCGTCCAGCCAGGCGAACGGCTTTTTCCACTTCTTCGGGTGTTTTGGGAGTTGCCAAATCCCAATCTTTGGGTGTATTTCCAAGCAATAAATCTCGCACAGCTCCGCCAACTAGAAAAACTGGAATTCCCAAAAGCTCTTCAATTTGGTTGATAATTGCTACAGTTTGGCGAAAATCTAATGAATTGTGGCAAAAATTAACTGGAGTCATTTCATTTCAAATAAACCAAAATCTGCAAATTGTCAATTTTAAAACCAAAAATTAAACCAAAAATATCAGAAATTTAATTTATTTTGCTAGTTTTATGCCAAGTTTCAAGAGTTTTACAGGGAAAATACCTTTATAAAAAATCTAATTAAAAAAGCCTAATTTACTTCAAAAAATCAGTCATAATCTTTTTAAATTTGAAAATCAAGATTAAATAATCCAATTCATAAAAACTAAACAAAGCTAAGTTTTAAACAATTTAAACAAATTATCAACAAAAAAATTAAATTAAATTTCAAAATTTTTCCAAAAAAAACTGTATCAAAATCAATTAAAATCAACCAAAGGATACAAAAAGCCTGTCAAAACTGGAGTTTCACAGTTGAGAGTGTTTTCTCGGCAATTATCCCAATAATTCACAATCTTTTGCGTTTTTTGGAGAATAAAACTTGTCAAATAATTTATTTCCAATTGCCATTTGGGTTCAATTTTGAGCTTGATTTCTTGATGACATTTTTGGACTTGGCAAAATAAATCCTGCAAAATATCGAGTTTCTTTATCAGTTTTTCGTTATTTGGAGACCAAAAGTAAAATTCTTTGTCTTTGATGCGAATATGTGGCTGCAAATTATTAATTACAACTTGCAAATTTTCAGTAGTTTTTGTAGAGTTTTGAAAATAAAATAGGCTTTCAAACTCGGCTCCAAGATTTTGACACAAATTAATAATTGAAGTTATTGTTGGGCTTTGAGAACTTTTTGAATATTCCAAAATTTCACTTTTCCAATTTTGAAAGCTCAGGTCTTTGCGAAAAATAGCGAAAAAGCCCAAATCTGAATCTAATTCTGAATTGAAAAATGGTGTCAAAATATTGGAGAAATTTTTGTGATTTTCGGGGTTTGTTTCGTTTGGCAAAATGGGGATTTCTGGCTCTAAAAGTTGGTTTGAATTTTGAAATTTGACTTGGATAATTTTGGTTTCTTTACTTGAGTAATTTGAAGGTGAATTTGAATTGGTTGATATTATTTTTGGATTATTTAAATTGGGAATTGTGTTCAAACTGGAAATTTTGGGCGAATTTTTTTTGGAAGAATAGTTATTTTTAAAGTTGGATAAAGCTATTTTTATTTTTCCAGCAATGATTAAAGGACATAAAAGCGAAAGCGTATTTTTGACCAATCTCCAAAACTGGTTAAATATTTTATATTCATTTTTTGGCAATTTGTTTTGTTCCGAATTTGATTTTATTACTGTTGGATTTACCGTTAAATTTAGATTTTCTGTCATAAAATAGAATAAAGGTGAAAAGAAATTAAACCAAAAATTGCAACCAAAATAAGCTCAGCCAAATCAAACTCCAAGTTCAAAATTTGTCAAGCAAAGAGATTAATTCAAAACAAAAAAGCTTATATTTTAGCGTTAATTCAAGAATTTTTAAACTTTTCTCACAGGTTTTTACTTCACTTTTATTGTAAAAAGTAAAACCTGACAATAAACTAAATTATTTGCTAATTTTACTTGACAAAAACTTTTTTTTTGTTGTTAATTTGGGATAATAATTTTTCATTATTTTCATAATGGCACTCAAAAATCTTTTCGAGCACAAAGGTCGCAAACCGGGTCAAGTTATAACTCAACTCAACAAAATTATTCGCCAAAATGTGCAGTTGGTGGTGATGAGAGAGCGAACTTATATCAAACAAATGGTCACGCCCGAAAACAGTCTTTATTGGATGGAGTTGCGAGATGGCACGATAACTTCAGTTGGAATTGTTGATCACGACCAAATTATTTACCTTAAAAGTGAAGAATACTGGGTTTTGAGTCATTTAATTCTTGGCAACAGCAACCCAATTCACATTCAAGAAATTCTGACTCATATTAAACTTGATTACAAAAATAAAAATTTATTGACTTTCCAAACCCCAAGAATTGCAATGGCACTTGGGCTTGTCGAAAAACACAATTTTTTGGAATTTTCCCCAGTTGAGTTTTTTGTCAAAATGCCAGATCTTGCCAAAATTTCCTCAGATTTTTTTAATTTCAAACATTTTCAAGAGCTTTATAAGGCGGCTCAAAATTACGGTTTTTCCATTTATTTTCTACCCAAAACAGTTTGATTTGTAAATTTAAGTTAGAAGTTGGTTTGTATTTTAAATAAAATTTTAGGTATTGTCGCCTGAATAACCCTTAAATATGACGATTTTTGCCTTAAAGACGAACTAAAATCAATTTTAGTAGTTAAGGTTTTAAATCAGCCATTTTTATCTATTTTTTGCCTTAAATATCGTATTTTTAATGGTTTCTAAAGCGACAATACCAAAACTTTAATTAAGAGTTGTTAAAAAATTTATAAAAAACTTTAGCCAAAAATAAATCAAGAAATTAGAAAAACAAATTTAAAATAAAGTAAAATTTTGATAAACTAAAAAAGCAAATTTAGAAATTAGTCCGACTTAAGCCAAAAATATGTCAAAAAGTTCCGCAAAAAGTTCCAGTTTAAGTAAAATTATTTCGAAAAATAGTTTGGAAAAAACTATAGAAAGCAACTCAAAAAAAGATTTAGAGCTTTTGGGAGATTTAAAAAACCCTAAAAAGAAAAGTGGTGAAAAAATTAGCAGTAAAAAAATTAATTGTCACATTCCAGTTTTGATCAGTGAAATTGGCGATTTTGTAATGGAAAATAAAATAAAAAATCACCAAAAATTCACCAAAAAACTTTGGCAAAAAACAGACTCAAACAGCAAAACGATAGAAAATTCTAAATTCAAAACCAAAAAACAAAGAAAGCAAAATCAAGAAATACAAATTCAAAATCAGCAGAATGAAACAAAAAACGCAGAAAATTCAGATTTATTAAAAAACGAAAAAACGAAAAATTTGGAAAAAGTTGAAAATTTGGATCTTTTGACAAAAAATTCAGAAAAAAAAGTGGTAAAAAAAACAGTAAAAATTTTTGATGGAACTTTGGGTGGTTTTGGATATTTTGAGTTTTTGGCTAATTTGTGCCAAGAAAATGAAACTAATTTGGAATATTTTGGCTGTGATTTGGATGAATCAGTGATTTTGCAAACGGAACAAAAAAAGCTGAAAACTCAGGAAAATTTAGAATCAGTTGAGAATAAAACTTTGGAAAAAATTGTTGATTTGAAAAAAGTTGATTTAACAGAAAACAGTCAAAAAAACAGTCAAAAAAACAGTCAAAAAGTCAATTTAGAAGCTTTTGGAAAAACGGAAAAAGCGGAAAAATGTAAAGCGGAAAGTGAAGCCAAAGAAAATCTTTTGGAAATAAATTTGGCAAATGCAAGTTCAGTTGAGATTAATCTGCAAACCAAACAAGCTAATTTTGTAGATTTTATTGAGGATTTTGAAGACAATTTTTTTGACGCAATTATTTTGGATTTGGGGTTTTCTGGCAACCAGTTGACAACCGGTGGGCGAGGTTTTAGTTACCAAAAAATGGACGAATTATTGGATCTTCGCTACGACCAAAACACCAAAACTCCGTGCTTTAAAAAACTTTCTCAGATCAAAATTAGCAGTGAGCTTGGCAACCTTCTTTACCGTTTTAGTGGCGAAAAATTGTCCCAAAAAATCGCCGCCAACATTTTTACATTTCTGGAAAATCTCAAAATTGAAACTAAGCAAAAGTCGCCAGAAATTACGGTAGAGCAAATAGTAGACGTTATTTTAGCCTCGATTCCAGCTATTTTTCGCCGCAAGAGTAATCAGATTTTGAGCAGAATTTGGCAAGCCCTCCGAATCTGGACTAACGACGAACTCAGTGTTTTGGAGGAATTTTTGCCCAAATCAGTGGCTAAACTCAAGCCACACGGCAAATTGATGATTGTCAGTTTTCACTCTCTTGAGGACAAAATTGTCACGAGTTTTATGCGAGACATTTCGGCTCCAATTAGCGATGAATACGGCAATAAATTCCAAAATTTCAAACTTTTGACGAGCCGTGCTGTAGTTGCAGGTAGCCTAGAACTTGAGCAAAATTCTCAAAGTCGCAGTGCTATGCTTCGGGTTTTGGAGCGAGTTTCTTTGGATTAATTTCTGTTTTGTTTTTGTTTTGAAATATAAATACTTTAAAGTTGGCAAACTATTCTTATTTGAAACTTTGTTTAGAATTTATAAATTTATTTTATGTTGGTGAATTTAATTAACATTTTACAAGATTTAGGCAGTAACGAGCGAAGTTTGTATTCGGCTTTAGATAATTTTTTTGCTGATATTTTGGTATCTCATTTTAAAAGATCCAAGACCAGTTTTCAGATTATCCCAGAGATGAGCTTTGGCAAGGGAAGTGTGAAAAAAAGCAAGATCAAGTCTTTTCCCGACCTCACTTTTCAGTTCAAATCACAAAATTCGTTTTATAATATTGGCTGGATTGAAGTAAAACTGCCGGGAGACTCTCTCAAAAACCCACATCACAAAAACCAATTTGGCAAATATAAAGAAAATTTAGAAAATTTAATTTTTACTAATTTACAAGAGTGGCAATTGTGGCAATGGGATAAAGACGGAAATAGTCAACTGATTGCGGAACTGGATTTTGATATTACCAAGCCCAAAAGCGATGCTTTGATCCCGAAATTTGCTGAAGAATTTTTGTCCAAATTTTTTGAATACAAACTGCTAAAACAAATTAAAACTGCCGGCGATTTAGCTTTTGTTTTGGGGCGAAAAACCAGAACTTTGCGTGAAACTTTGCAGGAAAATGTTGATGATCAAACTTTTCAAAATCTCAAAAATGATTTAAACAAAACCTTGCTTCTGGATTCTGGAAGTGTAGAAACTAGAGAAAGAGAATTTGGCTCGCTACTTGCTGAAACCTTGACTTATTCGCTTTTTACGGCTTATTTGCAAGCTTCGCAAAATACCAGAAGTCAGTTTGAAATTGAAAATATCCAAAAATTTATTCCCAGAAACATTCCAATTCTCAAAGATTTGTTTGAAGTAATTTTCAAAATTCCAGCTATTGAAGACCAAAAAAGCAGCTTAAGGCTCGCAATTGACGATATTGTAGAAAACTTGAAACGGTCTGATTTTGAGCAAATTCAAGCTGAATTGCAAAATAACGAATTTGGCGATCCTTTGATTTATTTTTATGAGCCGTTTCTTGAGAATTATGACAAGCAAATTAAGGTTGATCGTGGAGCTTTTTATACGCCCAAACCAGCGGTGGATTTTATCATCAAAAGTGTGAATTTTTTGCTTCAAACTCATTTTGACAAAACTGAAGGATTAGCTGATAAAACCATAACTACTTTGGATCCTTTTACTGGCACGGCGACTTTTTTACTTTCCCAAATTGATTTTATTTTGAATGCCAAAAAACAAGAAATTAGCCAAAGTTTTGATAATCCAGAGTTAATCACCAAAGAGCTACAAAATGTGGTAGACAATCACATACTCCAAAACTTATACGCTTTTGAAATTATGGCGGGGCCTTACACCATTGCTCATCTCAAACTTACGCTCAAACTCAACCAAGAAAACTTGATAATTCCACGCAATTCTCGCTTCAAAATTTTTTTGACCAACACTTTTTTGGATCCCAAAACTAAAGCAGCCGAAGAGATTTTTAACTATTTTCCGTCAATTCCAGCCGAAAGCACTGAAGCTCAAAGAATCAAAAATGAGCAAAAAATTTGGGTAGTTATTGGTAATCCGCCATACAACGCCAAGTCTCAAAATCCGAGCAGAATTGGTAAAGGCTTAACTTTTGCTGGAGAACTAATTGAAAGTTTTAAATTCACAGCGGAAGGGGAAATGTTTGGGACGGAAACCAAAACTAATTTGGACGATGATTATATCAAATCTCTGGGTTTTGCCTTTTGGAAAATTAAACAAGCTGGGCAGGGAATCGTGGCTTTTATTACCAACAACAGCTTTCTAAGTGGCCCGACGCACCGCAAAATGCGTTACCAAATCCTCAAAGATTTTGACGAAGTTAGGGTTGTGAATTTGCACGGAGACATCAATGAAAAAGACCCGAGCGGCAATAAAGGCGAAAACATATTTGCTATCAAACAACCAGTTTCCATCACTTTTTTTGTCAAGAATAACACTAAAAAAGAAAATTTGGGCAAGGTTTTTTATACCGAGTTGATTGGAATGAAAAAAGAGCAAAAGTTGGAAATACTGGAAAAAATGGAATACCAAAATTTGGATTGGCAGGAGCTGACGCCTAAAGATAACTACTACTTTTTTGTGCCAAAGGATTTTTCAAAAAGCAAGGAATACGACGAATTTGTCAGTATCAAAGACATTTTTGAGGATTTTGGAAGTGGAATAAAAACGGAAAGAGATAAAATAAATATTCATTTTAACAAAGAAGAAATTCAAAAAGTTCTCGATGATTTTAGAAATTTGTCAGTTGAAAAAATTAGGGAAAAATATGCCAAAAGTGGGGCGGACGAAGATAGTCGTGATTGGAAAGTTCAAAATGCCAAAAATGATGTTTGTAAAAATTTGGATGATGAAAACTTGATTAAAAAAATAAATTACCGACCTTTTGATTTAAGATTTATTTGGTATTCTGGGCAAAGTAGGGGAATGGTTGGAACTCCAAGTTCAAAAATTAGCCAACATTTCTTTCAGCCAAATTTGGGAATGGTTTTGACAAGGCAATTTAAAGGCGATGAATTTAAGCATGTTTTTGTGAGTAAAGATATTCAAGATGTGCATTTTATTTCTGATCAGAACTACACTTTTCCGCTTTTTCGGTATGAAAAAATTCAGGGCTTGGAGAAGGAAGAAAGTGACAAAATCCACCCCGCTCACTTCGTTCACACCCCTCAAGAGGGGAATTTAGAGCGAGTTTCCAATTTTAAGTCTGGAATTGTAGAAAAATTTGGCTTTGAGAGTGATTTGGATTTGTTTTATTACATTTACGCCGTCCTGCATTTGCCCAATTACCGCACCAAATACAGTGAACAACTCAAAATTGACTTTCCCAAAATCCCCACTCCCGAGCAACTCACAAAATTAAATTTAGCTGAAAATTTAGCCAAAATTCCCACTTTGAACGACAAAAAAGACGAAGCCAAAATTCCCCTTTCTCAAAGGGGTGGACACGAAGTGGACGGGGTATTTTCATTTCCACAAAACCTAATCCAACTCGGGCAAAACCTCACCAATCTCCACCTCCTTGGGCAAAATCCACTAGACGCCAATTCCACCAATTATTTCAAAAAAATTAAAACTCAAATCCAAACGCAAAATCCAACCAAGTTTTTTGGCAGCAATCTAGCAATTGAAAAAATCAAATTTGACCCAAATGAACAGAAATTGTGGATAAACGCAACCAGTTATTTTGCCTCCGTTTCACAAAAAGTCTGGGAATATCGGATCGGCGGTTATCAAGTCCTTGACAAATTCCTCAAATCCCGCAAGGAAAATCTGGAACTTACTTTGCCCGAAATCAAGCACCTTTTGGAAGTTATTAATTGCCTGACAGCAACGATCGAACTTTTGGGATAATTTTGAGAAAATAAAAAAGTGAAAACTAAGTTTAATTTTTTAGTTCAATTCAAATTTAAGTTTAAATTCCAAATTACTAAGTTATGCTCACACATTCAGAATATCTCCAAATGGTCAAAAAAGTTAATGAATTGAGGACGCAAGTTCACCTTTTTGATAACGATTTGATTTCCGAAGAGGCTCTTGACAACCTCAAACACCAAATTACGCTTTTTGAAGAGGCAAATCCTGAGCTAATTAGCCCAAAAAGTCCTGGCAAAATCGTTGTTGGCGGCGTCAAAAAAGGTTTCCAAAAGTTCACTCACACGAGAAGAATGTTGTCTTTGAACGATATTTTTGACCGAAATGAACTTGAAAAATGGGAAAAAAGGTGGCAAGACTATGCTGACAAAAACAATGTCCAATGGAAAACGGAAGATTTTGACAAACTAGAACTTGAAAAGGTGGAACTTGAAAAACCAGAGTTTGAGAATTTGGAATTTGAGAAACTGGATTTGGAAAATTTAAAAAAAAGTAATCTGGAAAAAAATAGAAATTTGGAAACTGAAACAAGTCTGTTTGACAATGAAAATTCAGAAGAAAATAAAGAAGAAACTGAGATTTTTGAGCAAAATGTTGAGCAAAAAACTTTGGCAAAAAATGAAAAAGGCAAAAAAATGAAAATTTCAGAATTAGAAAAATTGGAACAAAAACCCAAAATAAAATATATTTGTGAGCCCAAAATTGACGGACTCGCCGTAAGTTTGCACTACGAATTTGGCAAATTGGTGTCGGGAGCGACCAGAGGGGACGGTTTTGTTGGTGAAAATATCACCGAGAACTTGAGACAAATTGAGTCAATTCCCCAAATTATTCCAGATACAAGAAAGCTTGAGGTTCGCGGCGAAGTTTTTATTAGCAAACAAAATTTTGAAAAATTGAACGAAGAAATCAGTAAAGGTCAAAAAATTGGCAAAATGGGCAAATTGGGTGTTGAAGCGATTTTTGTCAGTCCCAGAAACGCCGCGAGCGGGACTTTGAGGCAACTGGACGCTGGAATTGTGAGAGAAAGAAATTTGAGTTTTGTAGCTTACGGACTTTATTTTGACTAAAAAAATTGCGAAATTTGAGCAAAAAATTTAACAAAATTAGGAAAAATTAATAAAAAAAAACTAAAAATTACAAAATAACTTGAATAAAAATTTGAATAAAAATTTGAAACTTCTAATCTTAAAAAACTTCTAATCTCAAAATTAAAATTATAAAATCAACTTTAATATTTTCAAAAAATTTTCAGACTTTTTCAATTTTCTTGGTTTTTGCATTTCCAATTTTCCAAAGTTTAGGATTGCCCTATTTTTCAAATCAACAATAATCTTGCCCAAAAAAGCTGATTATATTTTTGGAAAACTTTTTGGAAAACTTAGCCGACTTTACAATTTGTCAATTTTAATTTTTGCTTTGATAGTTAATTTTTTAGAAAATTCTAAATTTAAAAACTAATTCCCAAACCATATTCCCAAACTAATTTTTAAAACCAATTTATGATTATTAAAACTGAAGACATTCCCAAACTTCGCCATTCTGCAAAGATCCTCGCGAGTATGATGTTTCACCTCAAGCCCAAAGTTCAAGCTGGGGTAAGCTGTGGAAATCTCAACAAATTTGCCGAGGAATTCATTCAAGATCACGGCGGCAAACCAAGTTTTAAGGGACTTTACGGCTATCCTTACACGCTAATTACCGAAATTGACGACGAAGTGGTTCACGGAATGAGCCCAATGTCCAAAATTATTCCCGAAAATTGCGTGATTAGTTTAGATTGTGGCGTGATTTGGGAAGGTTTGTACTCGGATATGTGTATTTTGATGACGATTGGTAATGTCAGTCCTGAAATTCAAAAATTGGCACAAAAAACAGAAGAGTCGCTTTGGGCTGGGATAAATGCGGTCAAATCTGGCAAAACCGTTGGTGATATTGGCTTTGCGGTGGACAAAGTTCTCAAAGAAGCAGGGCTCGGTAATGTTTTGGATCTTGGAGGGCACGGTATCGGCTACGGGCCTCACAGTGAGCCGCACATCACACACGCTGGAAGGGCTGGGAAAGGTGTGAGACTTTTTGAAAATCAGTCAATTTGTATTGAGCCGATGGTGACTTTGGGTTCGGGTCGTGTCAAATTTGTGACCGAGACTAACAGTGACGGCTCCTTTGAAGTGGTTAAATCATGGGAAGGAAAGGCTGCAGCTCACATTGAACACCAACTTCTCGTCACCAAAAAAGGCTCAGAAATTCTAACAAAGATCGAAGAAAAAGATGTTTTGAATTAGAGTTTCTTAAAAATTTCTCAAAACAAAGTTCAAACTTCTATTTTTTAGAGTTCAAAGGTACAAAAAAATTGACGAAACTGACAATTAAATTCATTTTTGACAATTTCCCAAAACCTGTTCGGAATTTATTTGGCATTTTGCTTTTAAAAAATTGCAGTTTGTTCAAAAATTTTCCGAGATTTAGCGTAAATTTAACCAAAAAAAGCTTAATTTTTACGGTTTTTAATTTTTAAAATCTTGAGCGTAGG
>JFJP01018664.1_pt1 | contig 17500 bp, 10 predicted proteins | sample 431651 | NCBI WGS metagenome assembly JFJP01 (sample SAMN02602958, study PRJNA72255) | Microbial mat metagenome, whole genome shotgun sequencing project. | biome: fresh water; feature: sink hole; material: water; isolation source: purple microbial (photo- and chemosynthetic) mats found in...
GCCAACGCCGCAAATCTCGGGCGGCTAAGCCGTGCCGAGCATTTGTCTTTACTAAAATGATATGCCATTCAATAAACTTGACTCTCTGGGCCGTATGGCGGATAAGACCCCAAATTAATTGAGTTCACGTCTATGAATCTTTTGTTTGTCATCGTTGGAAGCGCCCTTGTCCTGGGGATTGCCTACTGGCTCTACGGCGGGCTGCTTGCGCGGCTGTTCCGGCTGGATCCGGAAGCGGAAACACCAGCCCTGGCCCTGCGCGATGACGTCGACTACGCGCCGATTCCGACGCACTTCCTGATCGGCCAGCATTTCTCGGCGATTGCGGCTGCAGGCCCCATTGTCGGGCCCATTGTGGCCGCGGTCGCGTTCGGCTGGGGACCCGCCCTGATCTGGATCCTCCTCGGGGCCATTTTCATCGGCGGCGTTCATGATTTCAGCTCGCTGGTGGCCTCGATCCGGCATCAGGCCTGCTCCATCACCGAGGTCGTGCGGCTGAACATGACACGCCGGGCGCACCTGCTCTTCCTCGGTTTCATCTGGATCACCCTCGTGTATATTATCGTGGCATTCACGGACGTCACCGCCCAGTCCTTCGTGGGTAGCGTTACCCTTGAGGACGGTAGTGTGGTCAGCGGCAGCGGCATCGCGACCTCGTCGCTTCTCTACCTGGCGCTGCCAGTATTCATGGGCCTGCTCATGCGCTACGCCAAGCTGTCCATCGGCTGGGCTACGCTGATCTTCCTGCCGCTGGTTGGCGTGGCGATCTGGGCCGGGCAGAAAATCCCTTTCAGCGTGGAGTCGGTGTTCGGTGTGGATCAGGCAGCGGCAGTCAAGATCTGGGCTGCCGCGCTGCTGGCCTACTGTTGGCTGGCCGGCGTTTTGCCCATGTGGATGCTCCTGCAGCCGCGCGGTCACCTGGGCGGCTGTTTCCTGTATGCGGCTATCATCGGCGGCGCGGCGGGGCTGCTGATCAGTGGCAAAACGGTTCAATACCCGGCCTTCAACGCCTGGACGGCGCCCAACGGTGATACCCTGTTTCCATTCCTGTTCATTACCATCGCCTGTGGCGCGTGCTCCGGGTTTCATGCTATCGTCTCTGCCGGCACGAGCAGCAAACAGCTGTGCAGTGAGCCGTCGGCGCGGGTCATCGGGTATGGCACGATGCTGCTGGAAGCCCTGATCGCTGTCGTCTCGCTGGCCTGTGTGATGATGCTGACCCTGGACAACCCGATGGCGAAGAAGGCACCAAACTTCATCTATGCCAACGGCATCGCCGAGTTCCTCGGGGTCTTCGGCGTGGGCAAGGCGTTCGGCATCGCCTTCGGATTGCTCGCTTTTGCCACATTTGTCTACGACACGCTGGATATCTGTACCCGGCTCGGCCGTTACATCATCCAGGAACTCACCGGCTGGAAAGGCCGGTTCGGCCGCTGGACCGGTACCGCCATCATGGCGGCCACTCCGCTGCTGTTCGTGATGCGCACCGCCACCGACGGCAAGGGCAATCCCATTCCTGTGTGGAAAGCGTTCTGGTCGCTGTTCGGCGCGAGCAACCAGTTGCTCGCCGCGCTGACGCTGCTTGCGATTACCGTGTGGCTGGTCCATCGGTACCACGCCCGCTGGATATGGCTGGTGATGGGGGTGCCGACCGTATTCATGTACGTGATGAGCGTATGGGCACTGATCATGATCCTGGGGGCGAAACTGGCTCGGGCCGGTTGGTGGAGCGACCCTGTCGTCTGGGTCGCGTTGATCCTGATCCTGCTGGCCTTGCTGATGCTGGTCGAGGCCATGGCGGTCCTTTGCCGCATGAAGCGGGGAAGTCCCGTGAACTGACAGGCGCGTATCCGATGTTGATTTCGAGCCATTTCTGCGATCATCCAGGCACCCAGAGATCCGCAAATTCCTAGAACCGGAATTGTTCTCCAGTTACCGAGTCGAATGGGGCATGACAAAGCGGTATGGATGAATGATAAGGCTGTCATTGTCTCGACTCCTGCGCCCCTATGCATTCAGGCCCATCTTCAGGAACCGGGTTCCCGAAGAAATCGCGGCTCCCGTTGTCGGGAACTGGCATAGCGCTGCCGATGCAGGGCGAGCCCGGCTTCAGCATGAACGCCTTGAGGACTTCGAATCCCTTGTCGCCGCCGCGCAGCATCTTCCCGAACAGGGGATCCGCCAAAATGGCCTTCGGATCCTCCGGCAGGTTCTTGTATTTACCCTGGAAAACGTTATTCCTGAACGCGGTCTCCTTGTCCTTCCCGAATTCGAAGTCAGCCTCGTCCTCAACCTGGAAGATGTTGTTGGCGAACAGCGTTTTCTGAGGCCAGGGGCCGCCCCAATTGTCCATCTTGATGATCGACCGGTCGATCGCTTCCTCAGGCTTTTTTGGAACGATGATGATGTTGTTGTAGATCTTATTATCCATGCACGGTCCGGAAATGTGGAAGGTTGGCGAAAAGCCCTTGTGCTTTCCGGTGGCGCGCAGGCCATCGTTGACGCTGATGTTGTAGCGGACAATGGTGCCATGGTTGCCGATATTGTATGGCAGCTTGGTGTCCCCGGCATTGCAGATAAGCACGAAGCCTCCCTCGTTGTCATGGCTGTAGTTGTATTGGATAATGGTGTTGCGGCAATTCCAGTCGGAGTCGAATCCCTGTGCATCCCATGGGGCTTTATGGTCGCTGACTTCGTTGAACTGGATGATGGTGTTGTCGCTGCTCCACGGCCAGATTCCGGCCGCCGCTTCGCCGTCCTCGAGCATCCGCGGGCAGTTGCGCATGATATTGTGCTCGATCAATGCGCCATCGCAGGCGACAGGAACGATGCCGTCTCCTGGGATTTCATCAAGCACACAGCGCCGAACCACGACATTCAGGTTGGGGAACCACGTATCTCTTTGCCAGTATCCGCTGTTACAAATGCCATTGCGTTGGCAACGCTCGAGGCGGCAGTCCTCGATGAGCAGGCCGTCGAATCTCGACTTGATCTTTTCTCCCCCGTTCTGCCAGAAAACAGCACTGCCGCCCCCCTTCTTCTTGTTGAGGCTGCCGTTGACATCATGGATGTGGAGCTTGCGGAGGGTAATGCCATAGGCGGTGCCGAAGTCCTCGATTTGAACTTTCACGCCGCAGCGACGCGGTTCGGCAGTCTTGCCCGTGTTGGTCACCTCCAGGTTCTCGACCGTTACGTATTCCATGTTGTAGATGTGAACGGTAGCCTCGAAACCGCCTTCGCCATCAAAGCGAGGTTTCGCTCCTTCGCCATACATGCCGATTAGGATCGGCAAATCCTTGTCGCCGCGTCCGATCGGTTTCAGTTGGCCTGTGTAACGGCTACCGGCCTTGAACAACAGTTTGTCACCAGAACCCAATTTGAGCTGATTAACACGGTCGAGTGATTTGATGGGCCTGGCCATCTCCGTCCCCGGATTCGCGTCGTCGCCGGTCTTGCTGTCCATGTAGTAGGTTGTACCTGCGACCAGTTGACATCCGATTCCCGTTATTGCACACATTAATAAATTCCTCATTTTCATACTATCCCTTCTTCCCTTGTTTTATAACTTGGCCATTTTGTCACACTCTTCGGCGGACGACTACGGCGACGACTACGGATTACGATTCGATCTTACACACGCGTAAACCTTTGTCGTCGCCGTAGTCGTTTTCCGATCTCCCCAAAAAGATACCACCTCATTTTTGTTCGGGAGTTCCGGGCGGAGGGCTTACATCCGCGTCCAGAACGAGTTCGGCGACAACCGGAACCTGCTGTCCGGCCGCTTGCGGCATGGAGAGATCAATCCTGTCGTTTCCTTGCACGCAGAGCAACGCTTCTCCTGAAAGCAGGGAATAGGAGACAATCTTCTGCCTTAGCCCGGGCAGGGCGATCTTTCCGGAAGGCCCCCAGTCGAGCACGTGGACGTAAACCTTGTTTCCTTTGAATGTTGTGCAGCAGACATGGTCAATCGGCTGGAACGGGCCAGGCCGGGTGCCGTATATGCCCTGGCCGTTTATCCGGAGCCAGTTTCCGACCTCCCTCAATCTTTCGACGTGGGTTTCGGGAATCACGCCGTCCGGATCAGGCCCCACATTGAGCAACACATTGCCGCCACGGCCAACGACATTGACTAGCGTCCTGATAATCTCTTCAAGCGGCATCAGGTTCTGCCGCGTGTTATAGCCCCAGGAAGCCCGGTTCAGGTTCAGGCATTTCTCCCATGGCTGGTCAATGATGGCGCCCGTTATCTCATGGCCGCCCTCATCGCACTGGAAGTCGCCTTCCCAGCCGGATCGCGGGTTGATGACGACCTTGGGCTGGAGCTTCCTGACCAGCGTATTCAGCCTGACGGGGTCCCAGAACCAGGCGGAATCCGCATCGGTCCCTTTGTGCGCAAGCCAGCCTCCATCATACCACAGGATGTCGATCTTCCCGTAGTTGCGCATCAGTTCCTCGATCTGCCCGTAGCCCTGCTTTTTCATCAGGGCGGCATTTTCGGCGAGTTCCATCGGCTGGAAGTAGCCCGGGAATCTCCAATCCATCGGCGAGTAATAGATTCCTACGCCCAGGCCTGCCTCACGACATGCCGCGGTGTATTCAGCTACAAAATCCCTCTTCGCCGCCTTCTGGTAACTACAGAACCCACTATAGCTCGACGGACTGTTCCAAAGGGCAAATCCATCATGGTGCCGCGCCGTGAGCACCATATAGCCCATGCCTGCGTCCCTGGCGATCCGCGCCCACTTGCCGGCGTCGAAATCCTTCGCCACAAACTGGTCTGCCAGCCTGGCATACTCGTCAGCGGGAATTTTATCATTGTGCATGACCCATTCACCACGGGCCGGTATGGCATATAGGCCCCAGTGGAGGAACATGCCGAACTTCGCGTCCCGCCACCATTCCATGTCGGCATCCTCTAGCTTGAGCGATGCATCCCTGATGCTGTGCTCGCCTTTGAATACGACGCTGCTTTTCTGCATTGAGGCCAGCTCAGCGCCTGCGAGCACCTCATCCTTGACTCCTGTAACATTATCAGTTTGATTGTCCGCCATGCATGCCTTCCATGATTGTTTTGCGGGTTCGCCGGGAATCGGAATCTCGCCCTATTATTACTCCCTTGCTGGCTCGGTCTCAATCTCTTTAACAAATCGCCGAAGACAGACTTCAACTAGCGCAGGTGAAGCGTAAAGACAATTACCGATCAACATCGCCCGATCAACATTGGGGCAGCAGTCAAATGATCGCTTATTGACTTATGGTATCACTCGCCTATCCTAGGGTCCGTTTACAACCTTGATAACGGACGAGGTGCCCCAGATGCGTTCCCATGATTTATTCAGGACAGCGGCTGCCGGTGCAATCGCGATGGGTTCCATGACCGGCCAGCTTCAAGCGAATGAGGCCGTAGCCAGGAAACCCAACGTGGTGATTTTGTTGATTGACGATCTCGGCTACGGGGATCTGGGGTGCTTCGGCAACAAACGCTGCCCAACGCCTCACATGGACGCACTCGCGGCAAGCGGGACCAGATGCACGATGTCCTACATCACCAATCCGCCTTGTTCACCCAGCCGCTGCGCCCTGTTGACGGGAATGTACGCCCAGCGCTTCGGCAAATCCGGCATGGCGAGAGGGCTTCCGATCCCGGACGATCACCCGACCTTGGCGGAATTCATGAGGGACGCAGGCTATGTCACGGGGCAGATCGGCAAATGGGACGTGGGTTCTGCGAACCAGGGGCCGGGCAGGCGTGGTTTCATGGAAGTGGCCAGAAGTGCCCCGGGAAAACACTATGACTTCACAAGAGAGGATGGCAGTCCTGTGTACCGGACAGAACTCGAAGGGGATTACATGGTTGAGTTCGTCGAGAGGAACAGGGACAAACCGTTTTTCCTCTACTTCTCACCCCTCGCCATCCATGGTCCGCTCGAGGACACCCCGAAGGTATATGGCGATCGCGCCGGGGGCGGCGAGAAGGCGCCCCACGATGGGGCGGTCATCGCGCTTGACGACCAGGTGGGGAAGCTTCTTTCCGTCCTGAAGAAACACGGCCTTGAGAAAGACACGCTGATATTCCTCACGGGCGACAACGGGCCTAATCTCACGACGGGCGGAGGGGGATCCTCAGCCCCCTACCGGGGCGGCAAGCTCGAGGGTAACAGCATCTACGACGGATGGGTTCACACACCCACCATCATTGCATGGCCGGGGCAGATTCCTTCAGGCGCAACCTACGAAGGGCTGATGTGCACGTTGGATTTCTACGCGACGGCGGCGGCGGCGGCAGGCTCCCCCCTGCCCGAACGCTGTGATGGAGAAGATCTCCTACCGTTCCTCAGAGGGGAAAAGCAAGGCGACGTTCACGAATGCCTCTTCTGGCACAACGCGGATCCAACCGATCTCCCCCATCGCAACCTATATGCCGTGCGCTGGCAGGACTGGCGCCTGGTGAAGTATCAGGAGGGGTGGCGGCTGTTCGATCTCCGCAAGGATCCCGAGGAAAGGAACAACCTGGCCAGCCAGCATCCCGACGTCGTCGGGAACATGCGCAAGCAGTACGACGGTTTTGTCGCCTCTCTCCCGCCTCTCAAGCCTGGGAAGGACTACCCCACGGTCGGGGGGACAACCGAAGCGGGCTGGGGCTGGATCATCGGCGACGGAAAATAGCTCATTTCATCATCGTCACATATTCACTTGGCAGGACAGATGTCCAGCCGTCGGCGATCATTTTCCTATCTTCACATCCAGCGGCATGGCCACGCCGGCTTTCAGCGACTGCGGGCCCGAACCTCCGAGAATCTCCTTGCCATAGCGCACCTCGACCTGGCTTTCGCGGTCAGCCGTAACCGTGGCGGCGGTCAGCTTGCCGCCAGCCCAGGCCATGTCGACGGTAAAACCGCCCCTGCCTCTCAATCCCTTGACGAATCCCGTCTGCCAACTGGGCGGCAGTGCGGGCAAGAGATTGAGATACCCCTCGTGGCTTTGCAGCAACGCCTCGGCGATACCTGCCGTACCGCCAAAATTGCCGTCGATCTGGAAGGGAGGATGCGTGTCGAACAAGTTGGGCAACGTGCAGCGTCGCAGGAGATCGTAAAGGTTATTCTCGACTTCCTGGCCATCCCCGAACCGTGCCTGGATGTTCACCAGCCACGCCCGGCTCCAGCCCGTGTGCCCGCCACCACCGGCCAGCCGGGCCCGTATGGTTTTGCGCATGGCTTCAACCAGATCAGGAGTATCCTCTTGCGTGATGATACAGCCGGGATGAAAACCGAAGGCATGTGAAATGTGACGGTGACCGGGCTCTGCATCCACATAGTCCTCGACCCATTCCTGAAGCCGGCCGTCGCGCGGGCTGATCTTCAAGGGTGGCAGCCTGTCTCTCGCGGCGGCGATGGCGACCTTCAACTCATCATCGCCGCCGAGAACGTCGATCGCCGACAGGCAGTTGGTAAAAAGGTCCTGCAGGATTTCTATGTCCATGGTGGCAGAATACGTGAAGACCGACCGTTCTCCGGCCGCGTTGATGAAGCCGTTCTCCGGCGAGTGGGACGGGTTGGTCACCAGCCGTCCGGCGACCGGTGTGCCCTGCGGGGCCTCGATAAGGAAATCGAGCATGAACTCGGCTGCACCCTTCATAAGCGGCCAGCCCTGTTTTTCGAGAAACGCCCGGTCCTTGGTAAATGCGTAGTGCTCCCAGACATGCTGGCATAGCCAGGCGGCTCCCATGGGCCAGAGCCCGCACATCGGGCCATTGCCCGTCGTCGCGCCGAAGATGTCGCTGACGTGGTGCAGGACCCAGCCTTTCGCATTGTAATGATCCTTCGCGGTTTTCTCGCCTGAGAACCGGATGCTCTCCATCCAGTCGAACAAGGCCGTGTGGCACTCGGATAGATTGGTGATCTCCGCCGGCCAGTAATTCATTTGCAGATTGATGTTGGCGTGGTAATCGGCATCCCATGGCGCTTTGAGGTGCTCGTTCCATACGCCTTGCAGGTTTGCCGGCATGCAACCCGGACGGCTGGATCCCATCAGCAGGTAACGGCCATACTGGAAATAGAGCGCCGCGAGCCCCTGGTCCTTCTGTCCATCCTTGACGCGCTGCAACCGGTCATCCGTGGGCATCGCTTCCAGCCCGGGGTCGTCGGCCAAGTGCAGCGAGACACGGTTGAAAAGGGCTGCATGGTCTTTCACGTGGTCGTCAAGGAGCTGGTCCCAGCTCTTGGCGCAGGCGGCGTCAAGCACCTTGCAGCACCGGGCCAGCGGGTCGGCGGTCAGGTCTCTCGGGGCGACGAAGCTGGTGGCTCCCGCCATGCGGATATCGACACTGGTCGCTCCGCGAATCCAGAAGGAACTGCGCCGGGATACGATGGTGCCGCCGTCGATGCGAATCCGCCCCATGCAGGCAAACCGAACGCCATCGACGCCCAACTGCCCCGTCAGGCAGAGGGTCGCCCCGTCGGCCGTATTGCTGATGACGTTCTCCTCGCGGTCCAATCGCAGGATCATGTTGACCCCTGCCTGGTCGCCCGTGCTTATCCGGGTGGCGATGACCTGATCGACGGCCGACACGAACGTCTCGCGCTTGACCATCATCTTGCCTTGCTTGGCCATCACGGAAGCCACGCCTGTTTCCAGATCCAGGGCTCTCTCATATGTCCTGGCCTCATCCGGCGTGCAGTCGGCCTTCTTGTATTCGATCCGTTGCATCGCCGCGCCGTTGTCGCCTCGGAAGTGAATGCGCAAGCTGGCCAGTGGTTGGTAGGAGTCGACGCGGCGGGGAATGCCGTGCATGCGGCCATCCGCCAGTTCGGTCGCTTCCTTAGATTTGCCGGCGAAGAGCAATTCGCGGACTTTTGGCAATACTCTCAAGGCTTCCGGGTTGGAGCGGTCGTGGTATTTACCGTCCCATACAGTCTCTTCGTTCATCTGAATCTCTTCATTTGGAACGCCACCGTAAATCATGGCGCCCAGGCGACCGTTACCTACCGGAAGTGCCTCAACCCAGTTTGCAGCCGGTTGCCTGTACCATAAACGATTCATGCTCATACGTAACCTCCAGATGTCAATAGCTCGTGAATGACGAAATTGTCCGACCATCTTTCCGTTTCACTGGTTCCGTGTCAAGCCCTATGCCCTGCACTCGGCGATGCCGACGAAGACACCTTTTGACGGTTCGGCTTATTCGAAGATATCGGCCTGGGCGCGGATCAGGTCGTGCAGGGTGAACAGGCGGACGATGGGGCCGCCTTCCTGTTCGCGCACCAGGAAGAGGCCGACGTCCGACTGAATCAGCATGGGTTCGATCTCGTCAAGCGTCTGGCTTGCCAGGCACGTGACCGCTTTTTCCATGACTGGCGGCGTCCCGGCGGCCAGCGCCTGCTCAAGCTGCATCCGTGTGACCACCCCCGGCGGCTGACCTTCGATCAGGACCGGGAAACAGCGGTAATGGTGACGGTGCAGAAGCTGGCGCAGCACCTCCGGCCGAAGATCCGTGATGACCACTGGTGTGCCGCTACCGAGCGCGGCGACCTCAATGCCACGCCATACGGCCAGATTGCGCGGGGCCGTCACGCGGTGCGGCTCGCGACCATCCTGACGCAGGACGCCGTCATCAAAGCTTTCACGCAGGGCCAGCCGCGCCATCCCCTGGCTGACCAGGGTACCGAGCAGCAGGGCCGGAACCATCGCGAACTGATGGGTCATTTCAAACACCATCAGCACGGACGTCACCGGCGCGCGCACGACCGCCCCGAAGCAGCAGCTCATTCCCGTTGCCGCCAGGATGAGGCGGTCCGAGGCGGTCAGCGGAATCCAGATACCCAGCACGCCAGCCGTGAAGAACCCGCACATGCCGCCAATGAAGAGCGTCGGCGAGAACACGCCGCCGGATCCGCCGGAACCGTAACTGATGATTGCCGCCGCCAGTTTACCAACAGCCAGCAGGCCTGCCACGCGCCAGCCCATGCCGTCCGCCAGGGCCTCCGAGAGGTCGCTGTACCCGACCCCGAAAATACCGATCCGGCCGCAGGCGAAATAGACCGCGCAGCCGACGATCCAGACGCCGACGGATCCGGCGGCGGGCAAGGCCCAGCGGGGCAGCCGGCTGGATTCACGCAGCCGCAGCCGCAGCCCCAGCGCATAGCGCTGGAAGAGTACGGCGGCCAGCGTGGCGATCGCCGCCACGACGGGAACCGCCAGATACACGATCCAGGCGGGATCACCGGTTTTCGGCATCATGAATGCCGGCTGGGCGCCGATCAGCGCGGTGACCACGAACGCACCGGCGACCGATGCCAGCATGACGCCGCCCAGCAGTCGGCTGTTGAAATCGCCCAGGATTTCCTCCAGCACATAGCAGATGGCCGCAAGCGGGGTGTTGAACGCCGCCGCCAGGCCCGCCGCCGCACCGGCTGCCGTCGCCCGACGGCGTTTGCGTCGGTCGATACCCAGCCAGCCGGCCGCATTCGACGCCAAACCGCCGCCGATGCAGACCGTCGGCCCTTCGGTACCCAGACTGGTACCGCCAGCCAGCGAGATAACGCCCGCCAGGAACCGTACCACCACCGACCGGAAAGGGACTTCGCCCATATCGTTCCAGTAGCTAGCCTTGATCTGCGGGATACCGCTGCCGGCAGAGCCCGGGCAGACGCGTGTCACGAGCACGCCTGCAATCAGCGAACTGACGGTGATGGCGACGAAACTGCCTGCCAGGAATCCCCATGCCCCGAGTGCCATCAGCCGCGGCCACAGCAAGGCGTGCAGATGATGGATGGATAGCATGAAGGCAACCGCGGACAGGCCGCCGCTCACTCCGTAAACGGCGGTCAGGACCGGAAGTCGCACCCGTTCCGGCAATTTCTGAATCAGTTGCTTGATCAATTATCTTTCCGGCCCGCGGCTAATCCACGTTCAACAGCCTTGGCGCCGCCAGCAGCCCCATCGGCCAGAGCTGGTATTCATCCATCCAGTTCACACCCTTCGAGCGCCAAGTGGACGGTCCCCACCAGAAACTCCCGTTCTCCTTGCCGCCTGCCTTCGCATGGTGCAACTGGCCGAACGCATTGGCCCGGTTGCCGAAAACGGTCAGGTCCAGGCGATGCTCGCCAGCCGGCGCGTCAAAGGAGGCCCGGTACGGAGCGAACGCCAGCGGAACCTTGTCGCCGTCATTGAGCCGTGCCGTCACCAAGGCCCCGCCGAAATGGGCGGTCTCGACCGTCAATCGCTTGCCGGTTGATGTCAAGGCCGCGTGGTAGGTCACATTGCCCGCGTAGAAGGGCAGGCCCTGATGGACCCAGTTCCCGAACGCCAGCTCGCGCACCGGTTCCGTGATCCGCGCGTAGCGGCCGCGCACCTCCACCCCGAAGTCCCCGAGCAGGTACATGCACTCGATACAGGTCTTGTGGTGATAGGCGATCTCCAGCACGAGTTCGTGCTCACCGGGGCCGAACGCATCCAGCCGGATGGTCTGGATCGACTCGTCGGTGAAATAGCCGGTCGGCGTGGTGTCCTGCGCCTTGCCGTCGAGCAGCACGCGGGTATTGGCCAGCCCTTCAAGGGCAAGCTGCGACTGGGCGACGCGCACCAGGCTGGTGAAGCGCAGCCGTATCCGCACGGTTGCCCGCGTTACCAGCGGTTCGGTATCGCACCAGGGCTGCGCCATCTGGCCGCCGCGGGCCGGCAGTCCCAACGCCTTGCCGACAAGGCCGTCCAGGTCCAGGATCGGCAGCAGGCCCGACCACGCACCGTCATCCACCTGGAAGGCGGCATAATCGAGCACCAGCACATTCGGCTCGGAAAGCGTTACCGGCACCGGCCCCTGCAGGCGACCGCTCTCCTGGCCTGCCGCGACGGCCGCGACGGGCACGGCGGCGACCGACTGCACCGGCTCGAGCACGAGCATCAGCGAGCCATGCGCCTCAAGACTGCAGGGGATGCAGGTCCAGCCGTTGACAGCGGTTGCCGGCATCGGGGCGGTAGCGCCCGTCAAGGTATCGTGCAGTACGGGCTGCCATGTTCCCCGCACCTTCAGTTCCAGACGCGGAAGGACCCTGTTACGATCAGTGTTGCAGAGGAACAGGTAGCGTGAGCCATCCTCCTCGCGCATCTGGTGCAGGACGCCGACAGCCTGGGCTCCGCGCGGGTCGACGAGACGGACATCCTGGAAAGGCGAAAGCGCATCCAGCAGGGCGGTCTCGGCCAGCGGCAACCGGACGCAGCCCGCCGCCAGGGCCGCCGGTGCCGCGGACGGTTCGGCGTCCACCAGCATCGGTACCTCGCCTGCGAACAGCACGGTGCCGCCCGCCTCGGTGAACCGCTTGAGGCGCGCCAGGGTCGTGGCGCGGATCGTACGCATGTTCGGTACGACCACGACGTCGTAGGCCATCTCGCCGACACCGAACCGGGCGTCATTCGCGCCTGCGTCCTGCGTTGGCAGCAGCGATTCGCAGATGAAGTCGAAATCGGCCAGTGCATGCAACAGCCAGCGTGTGACATCAGCAAAGGCGGTGTCGCGCGCCTGCTGCTCGGACTCGGTCTGTTCGACGGGCCCCCAGCAAAGCCAGAAGCTCTCCACCGGATGGATCACGCCGATGCGCACATGCGGGCGGCCGCGGCTAAGCAGCGCGCCGACGCGGGCGAAGTGGTCCTCGACCACGCGGTATTCCCGCCACCAGGGGGACTGGTAGGAGATCGAGGCCGGATAGTCGCGCTTGGCCTCGCCAGCCATGGAGACCCAGGCCAGGTGATGCACGCGGAACAGCACACCCAGCGCCGCCTGCCAGTCGCCCTGACGCTTGTGCCCGGCAAAATCGAACGACCAGTTGGTCACTCCGTACAGCTCGCTCAGCACGCCCGGGCAGCCGTACTGGTGCGCCGCGCTCTGGGCCTGCTTGGCGGTGGTCAGTTCCATCCAGTCGCACAGCATGTCAATGCCCGGAATCTGGAAGCCGCGGTAATGCCGCATGGCCTCCCCGAGTGCGGCAGTCTGGCTGCGCAGGGTCGGTTCCTCCATCATGTGACCGGTCAGCGCGATCCCGTTCTTGCGGCACCAGTCGCCGACCGTGTCGGCAAACGCCTGCGCGAAGCGCTCGCAGACGTGGTCGTGATAACGGTAACGCCAGAGGGAGGCCGCCTTGCCCGGCAGTTCCCAGAAAACCTCCGGCAGGTGTTCAAGCAGATCGCCGCCATAGGCCTGTTGGAAGCTTTGCGGCAGGTCATCCGTGAAGGGGATCACCAGATTCATCCGGTCGGTGGCCTTCCCGAGCCGCTTCTTATGGGTGAACTGGGGTTCATCCGTGAAGATGGCCGGCACGGTCTTGCCGAATTCATCGCCGATCGCCGCCTTGTAGCGCTCATGCGTCACCTCGATAAAACGCCGGATGGCCGCCGGATTGAGCGTATCGACATACGTCTGGTTATTGAACCAGGACGACGGCGTGGAGACTTCCAGATAGGCATACCAGCGCGTCGAGCCACTGGCTGGCGGCGTGGAGCGGTCAGCCATGCGCTCATAGCCAGCCAGGCAACCGGCGGCATCAAGCTTTACATCATAGATGGCCAGCAGCCGTCCATTGCCGGTGCGGCCGCCCTGGGCCATGGAATCGACGGACGGACCGCCGGACGCCGGTACATCCTCGTAGGCATCGGGGGTGAAGACCAGGTAGCGGGCGCGCCAGCGCTCGTCGCGGGTGACCAGTCCACCAGCGAAGCCGGAGGGCCAGCGGTCCTCGTCGTAGAGCCAGGCCAGCATGCCCTCGTCCCTGGCCTTATCCACGCAGCAGCGCACGGCCTTCAGGTAGTCCGGTCCCATGTATTCGGTATCCAGGCCGGTGCGCGGATGAATGTGGGCACCGCCGATCCCCATCTCCTTGAATACATCGAGTTGACGACAGAGCTGGTCGACGTCCAGCTTGTTGTTCCAGCTCCAGAACGGGGCTCCGCGATACAGGCTCGGAGGGTTGTTGAATGCGGCAATGGCTTCTTTATTCATGGTTTCCCCTTGTTTTATAATCTACACGGACCTTCTGGTCGGCTTGCCTACAGTTCCGTTAAGTCTTGAACAGAACGCCCCTCGCTGTCAAGCCGTCAACCGCGAAAAACGGCAATTAAGCATCAAACCGTGCGGCGAGCAGGCTAAAGGGAGTGGTGATTGGTTTGGATACACAACGGGAGGGACAGCGTCTCGCTGTCCGAATGCCCGTCTAACCACGCTGGTTTCCAAAGAGAGGCTTCGCCATTCACCTTTTCATGCGCAGCGGACGCCGAGGACGGCGTCCCTCCCAACAGCGGACGCCGAGGACGGCGTCCCTCCCGTGCCGCTCGTGGAATAAATCAGCACGTCCTTCAGACTGTCCGTGTCCATAACAAGAATTGCCGTGCGAAAAAAATACCGGCTTCTCGATTCGGCTTGCCCTTTTGATAGCGTGCATATAACGTACAGCCAATGATGAAAATACTAAAAAAGATCGTGCTTTCGGTATTGGTGCTGGGATGGACCAGTGCCGCCGTGCTGGCCCAGGGGTCATACAGCCCGGATACCGACGATTTCGAGACAACGGCGGGAGCCGGACCGGAAAAACTCGACAAGAAGGTTCCTCGCTTCTGGCGGCGGCCGGCGCAGCAGACGCCTGCCGAACAGCTTGCCTACGCGCAGGCGCAGGAAGCCGAAGGGAACGGGAAGAAGGCCGAGCGCCATTACAACGTGCTGGTACACCGCTGGCACCAGTCGGAGGAGGCTCCGGTCGCGCAGTTATCCTATGCACGACTGTTGTATGAACGGGGGCGCTATGAACGCGCCTTCCGTGAGTTCCAGTACATGGTGCAGTTCTTTTCCGGTCAATTCGATTACAACATGGTTCTCGACTACCAGTTTCGCATCGCCAATCACGTCCTCGGGAAGCGCTGGGGCACCTTTGGCGTCTTTCCCGGGTTCGAGTCACCGGAACGTGCACTGCCGCTGCTCGAGACCATTGCCAGGAACGCACCCAACTGGGAAAAGACCCCGGCCATCCGGATGACCATCGCGATGGTCTACGAGAATGACGACGAGTATGATGAGGCCGTCAAGGCCTACGAGGCCGTGATCCAGGCGCATCCCGGCCGCCCCGAGGCGCAGACCGCCGCCTATCGGCAGGCCACCTGCCTGGCTGACCTGTCGGACAAGAGCCCGCGCGACGAGAAGGGCTGCCGCGACGCGCTCTCCTCGCTGGCCTCCTTCCTGGCGGCCTACCCCCAGAGCGAGAACCGGGCGGAGGCCCAGGCGCGGCTCGACAGCCTCAAGGTACGGCTGGAGGATATGCATTACCAGCGGGCGCGCTATTACGACTTGATCGAGAAACGCCCGAGCGCCGCCCTGGTCAGTTACCGCGAGTTCCTCAAGCGGTTTCCCGCATCAGACCGGGCACCCGCGATCCTGGAGCGGATCACGGAGCTGGAGCAGCCGGGGGAACAGTGAAGTTATAGGCAAGCCAGCCACCCGGGGCACCGGGCGAAAATGAACGGGTAACTTTTGAACTACGGAATACACGGAATACAGATGCGTCATCGACGGGGAGACAAAGATTAGATTTGCCACAAAATGCACAAAAACCACAAAAAATTGCAGAATTCTTGCTTGATCGGTTTTGTGTATTTTGTGCCTTTTGTGGCAATGTATTACTAGTTCAACGTATGGCTAGTTTCCGTGCATTCTGTGTGTTCCGTAGTTAAAAAATGATGTTGAACGGTTGAAGTTATAGACAAGCCCGCGACCCGGCGCTCCCGGGCAAAAACAGATTGGTAACTGATGAAAACCATTTATAGAATTTACGCCCTCCTTTCCATTCCCGCCCTGTGCGCGGGCCTGCTCCTGAATTCCGGTTGTGCCGCATTCGGGTACCGTGTCGGTACCACGCTGCCACCGGGGATCGAGGTGGTGCATGTCCCCTCGTTCGAGAACAAAAGCGGCGAACCGAGGATTGACCTCGGCGCCACCCAGGCCACGATCGCCCAGATCCAGCGCGACGGGACACTGACTATCGGCGGCATTGACAAGGCCGATGTCGTGCTGCTGGTCGTGCTCACCGATTTCTCGCTCACGCCGCTGCGCTACGATAGCGACACCGCCACCAGCACCCGAGAGTACCGCATGACGATCAAGGCGGATGTCAAGCTGGTGCGGCAACTCGACAAGACGGTGATAGCGGCTAGTTCCGTCAAGGGCGAAACCGAATTCGTGCCGACCGGCGACCTCTCGTCGGCCAAGCGCGACGCCCTGCCGAAGGCAGAGGAGGATCTGGCGCACCAGATCGTGAAATCCGTCGTCGAGTTCTGGTAGGCCGGAGCCGGCTTCGCCAAGTGCTCCGGTGCCCGTACGAAAACGGTTGGTAACTTTTTGGAAATCGGTGAACGAGAACGGCGACGAGAGCGGATTACGAGTAAAGGCATTCAATCGTTCACCGTTCTCGTCGCCGTTCTCGTCAACCGAATGGTGTGACAAAAGGATCAAGTAAAGATAAGAGCACAAAAAAACGCCGGGCGTTACGCTCCCGGCGTTTTTATTCCGACAATGTCGGCGGACTAGGCTTGCAGCTTCTTGATCGCCTTGGCCGCGCGGGACTTGCCGCGATCAGCCTTGTTGGACTTGATCACCCCCGCCTTGGCACCCTTGTCCAGCGTGGAGCAGAACGTGCTGTAGGCAGTCTTCGCTTTTTCCGTGTCGCCTGTCTGGATTGCATCTTCCAGATCGCGCTTGGCCGAGTTGATCCGGCTTTTCTTCGACTTGTTCAGCAGGGTGGACTCGACGGTCTGACGCTGCCGCTTCATGGCGCTTTTTGTGTTCGGCATCTAGTGATTCTCCTTGGACGTTTCCGCTTGCTCAAGATTCATGAAAGAGGGCATATAATAGCCATACCAGAGCCCCCGTCAATGTTTTTATTTCCGGGGCTTGTACCGCGCGAGAGGTTCTGCTACCTTGCCCGGCGGCTTGAACAACTGTTCATGGCTGAAATGGAGCGAAAAACGTTATGCGTCAAATTGGAACAATCGCGCTGGTCACCGCCTGCCTGATCCTGGCAGGTCTTGCCGGCGCACAGGAAAAGGAAGCACCCATGGTTAAACTCGTGACCTCCGCCGGCGATATCACATTGGAACTCTATCCGGACAAGGCCCCCGCCACCGTCGAGAACTTCCTGCGCTACGTGGATGATGGTTTCTTCAAGGGAACCATCTTCCACCGCGTGATCCGCAACTTCATGATCCAGGGCGGCGGTTTCGGTGCCGGCCTGTCGCGCAAGCAGACGCACGCGCCGATCAAGAACGAGGCAGGCAACGCGCTGAAGAACGACCGCGGCACCATCGCCATGGCCCGTACATCCATGCCCGACAGCGCCACGGCGCAGTTCTTCATCAATACCGTCAACAACGCCTCGCTCAACTTCCGCGATCCAAGCCCGAATGGAATCGGGTACTGCGTGTTCGGCCGCGTGGTCGAGGGCATGGATGTCGTGGATGCGATCCAAGGCGT
>JFJP01018671.1_pt1 | contig 17499 bp, 18 predicted proteins | sample 431651 | NCBI WGS metagenome assembly JFJP01 (sample SAMN02602958, study PRJNA72255) | Microbial mat metagenome, whole genome shotgun sequencing project. | biome: fresh water; feature: sink hole; material: water; isolation source: purple microbial (photo- and chemosynthetic) mats found in...
TGCAGGCTGACCGCCAAGGGACAGCGGGTCTTTTCGAGGAACACGCGGATGCCGGGCAGCACCCCGGCTGTCGATACCGTGATCCGGCGCGGGGGGATGTTGAATCCTCGATGCGACGTAAGGATACCGATGCTGGCCATCACGGCGTCGAGATTATCGAACGGTTCACCCATTCCCATGAAGACGATATTGGTTAGCTTCAGGAACTCGGGCACGCTGCGGATCTGGTTCAATATCTCGTCCGTTGAAAGGTTCGCAAGAAAGCCCTGTCGTCCGGTCATGCAGAAGCGACAGCCCATGCGACATCCCGCCTGCGTCGAAATGCACAGCGTATAGCGTTCCTGCTCTGGAATACAGACCGTCTCGATGGAGTACCCTCCAGCGGTGCGAAAAATGTACTTCCGCGTCCCATCGGTCGATACCTGCAAGTTGACGGGCGGCGATGCATCGATGGGTATAAACGGCTCTTTAATGGGATTCATAGAAACAAAAATACGTTCCTGGCCTACAAAGTAAAGCCAGAAACGTATTTCAAGTCAGCCGGGCAAATTAGACTTTGCGGGGCTTTGCCTTTGCTTTCGGGGCAGCAGCGGCAGGGGCAGCAGCCGGTCTGGCTTTCTGCACAACAGGCTCGTTGCTGTACTGGTCGGCCGTCTTCCATTCCATTCCATTCCAACGGAAGAACAATGCGACCACCGCTCTTACCATACTCCTGCACGAATGATTTCACCAGCAGGCGCACGATCGCGGAGACCGTGAGACCCATGTTGTCACCAATGTCCTGCAGGCGTTCCTTCGACTCAGTATCGAGACGAACCGGCAATGATGCTTCTTTCCTAGCCATACAATCCTCCTTAGTTATAATGGAAAACCTTATAACTAACGAAATGCTAATGCAAGCGAAAATGTGATTATTTTAAATAAATAATCATATTTTTTCGAACATGGATAACAAGGGCGTTCAAACCAACAACGCAAGGCCCTGATAGGCAATGATTTTTATCAGGTTTCCCCCGATGATGCGCACATCCGGTTTCCACGCAATATGCAGGCATTCGTTGGATTACAACCTTGCGTTATAAGCCCTGTCGATGCATGGATTGCATTTGAGACGGGGTTAATCCATGCGTGCGTAGAATCCTGCGGGTTTGCGCAATGTCGTCGGCTATTTGTGCTTTGAGCTCTTCCACGGTGGCAAAGTACCACTCATCGCGCAGGCGTTCGATGAAGAACGCCTCGATCTTCTGTGCATAGATGTTGCCGGCGAAATCCAGCAGGTGAAGTTCAAGCAGCGGCGGTACGGCCTTGTCCTTGTCAAAGGTAGGGCGGATTCCGAAATTGAGCGCCCCGTCGTGTAACCGGCCATCGACAACGGCCTGGACGGCATAAACGCCCAGCGGAGGCAGCGCCTCATTGTGCGGGTCGATATTCGCGCTCGGGTAGCCCAGGGTGCGGCCGATGGCACGGCCATGAATGACGGTGCCGAGCACGCTGGGCGGACGCCCGAGCATGGCGGTGGCATCGGCGAGGTCTCCGCAGGTGATGGCCTTGCGGATGCGCGTGCTGGAAACGGGCAGCCCGCCATGCATCAGGGGCTGGACTGTGGTCACGCGGATCTGCATATCCCGTCCCAGATCGGCCAGCATCTGGGGCGTGCCTTTTCCGCCCGAGCCGAACCGCCAATTTCCCCCGGTGATGACGGCCTTGAGTGTCGGGGCGCAGTGGAACAGCCATGTCGAAAACGCTTCTGGTGGCATGGCGGCAAGCGCATGGGTGAAGGGAAGCAGTATGCAGCCGTCCACGCGCTCCTGCCGCAGCAAGGCCAGCTTGTGTGCGGTGGACGTGAGCAGCAGCGGGGCGGATTCCGGCTTGAGTATCTTCAGGGGATGCGGATCGAACGTCATGACCCATGCCTCGCCGCCGACCTGTTGCGCGGTGGAAAGGGTGGTTTGTATCACATTGCGGTGGCCACCGTGCAACCCGTCGAAGAACCCTGCGGCAAGAACAATCGGACAGGAACGGCTTTTCAGTCCCTGAAGATCATTAAGGATGATCACAGGAAATTCCTCATCGGGATAATCCGGGTTGCCAACTGGGCTGGCGACAGTGTCAATGCCTCTGCCAAGGGCAGGGCGTCGTCGATCGAAAGCGCTCCGCAGCGGGTGCGCCGCAGGCGGGAAAGGTGGGCTCCGCAGCCTAAGGCGTCGCCGATGTCCGCGCAGAGCGTCCGCACATAGGTTCCCTTGGTGCAGTTGACTGAGAACTCTGCACAGGGCGAGGTGAAAGAATGCAGGTCGAAGCGGTACAGATGGATCAGGCGGGCCTTGCGTTCGACCTCGATTCCTTGACGGGCACGTTTGTAAAGCGGAACCCCGTTGACCTTCAGCGCGGACACCATTGGCGGCATCTGCATGCTATCTCCGAGTCGGGATTGCATCTGGTTCCAGACGGCCTCCTCGGTCACGGCGCTGGCATCCGCCGTGCGCAGCACGGCACCCATGGCATCCTGGCTGTCGGTGGAAATCCCGAAATGCATGGTCCCTTCATACGTTTTGTCCGACCCTAGGAAGCGATCCGATAACTTGGTGGCCTTTCCAAGCAGGAGAATCATCAGCCCCGACGCCATGGGATCGAGCGTGCCACCATGCCCGACCTTTGGAATTCGGCAATAGTGGCGGATCCTTGCCACGATATCGTGCGAGGTCGGACCGATGGGTTTATCGATCAGAAGGATGCCATCAACGCTATCGGAGGATCCTGCGGGGGCACTGACGGCAGTGCCAAATGTTTGTATTGTACTCATGCCTTTTGCTCCGTTGGCTCCGTTAGTCTTTGCTTGCTTCAGCGTCGCCCGCATCTCCGGCGGCGTGATCGTCTCCGACCGGCAGTGGGTCGAGATGGGAGAGGATGTCAAGCACCCGGTCGCCTTTGGCAATCGAAGGATCCAGTTCAAAATGCAGCACGGGTGTGTATTTCAGGGACAAGTCGCGGTTCACGGCCTGCTGCAGGTCACTCCGGAACTTCCTGATGATGTTTAGCATCTGATGCTGGTGATGCTGATCCCCGCGCACTGAAAGATGCACATTGGCGGTCCGCAGATTGCGTGCCGTGGAGACCTGCGTCACCATGACGGAACTGCAATCGAAACGGGTATCCGTGATCAGACGGAAAAGTGCTTCACCGATTTCCCGCCGGATCAACGCATTGACGCGTTCAATTCGGTCTACGGACATGACAACCTCCCAGCATCATTTGCCAGCATCATTCGCTGCCCTAATAAAGCGACCCAACCGATCAGAGCGTTTGCTCCCGCTCCTCGATCTCGTAGGTCTCGAGGATATCGCCGACCTCCAGGCTGGAGAATCCCTTGATCCGGAGACCGCATTCCTGCGCTTCGCGAAGCTCCTTGACATCATCCTGGAAGTGCTTGAGGGAGATCAGCTTGCCTTCAAAAATAACCTCGGTTTTGCGTTTTACGCGGATATGGTGCTTGATGTTGACGGTGCCCTTCAGAATCAGGCAGCCACCGACCTGATCGCCCTTGCCAACCTCGAAGATCTGGCGTACCTGCGCCTGTCCACGGCTGATCTCCTCCATGCGAGGGCCGAGGACACCGATCATGGCATCGCGTACCTGATCGATCAATTCATAGATGATCTGATGGATGCGAACCTCGACACCTTCATGCTTGGAGAGTGCTTCCACATTGGCTTCTCGCGACACATGGAACCCGAGCACGACGGCATTCGACGCACTGGCCAGCAGGATGTCGTTGGAGGTGATGTTCCCCGTCGCCTTGTGAATGAAGCGGATCGATACCTTCTCGCTCTTGATCTCTTTCAAGGCGTGCAGGATGGCTTCTACACTGCCCTGCGTATCGGCCTTGATGATCACATTCAGTTCCAGGCCCGCACTGGATTTCAACTGATCGAACAAATCATCCAGCGACGCCTTGCGAGGGGCTTCCAGGGAAACCGCCTTCAAGGCCATGGCCGTTTTCTCGGCGGTTTCCTTGGCCTTGCGATCACTCGACATGACCATGAATTCAGCGCCCGCTTCCGGTACGCCCGAAAGACCCAGGCACTTGACGGGGGAGCAGGGGCCTGCGGATTTAACCTGTTTGCCGTGATCGTTGATCAGGGCCTTGACACGTCCCCAGTGGCCGCCGCAAAGCACCGGATCGCCGACGTTCAAGGTTCCGCCAGTAACCAGCAGGGTCGCCGTCGGTCCGCGGCCGGGCTGCAACTGTGCCTCGATCACATACCCCACCGCCCGCTTGTCTGGATTGGCTGTTAGTTCAAGCACTTCCGCCTGCAAAAGGATCATTTCAAGGAGATGTGGGACGCCTTCTCCAGTCAGGGCGCTGACCCGACAGCAGATCGTGGATCCGCCCCAGTCCTCGGGGGCCAGATCCTCGCCTTGCAACTGCTGCAGGACACGATCAGGATTCGCCGCCGGAAGATCGCATTTATTGATCGCCACCATGATCGAGACCCCCGCTGCCTTGGCATGTGCGATGGCTTCACGGGTCTGCGGCATGATGCCGTCATCCGCTGCGATGATAATTACCGCGATATCGGTCATATTGGCTCCGCGGGCACGCATGGCCGTGAAGGCTGCATGGCCCGGGGTATCCAGGAAGGTGATCGGCTTACCGCTCATCTCGACGGTATAGGCTCCAATGTGCTGGGTGATGCCACCACTTTCGCCTTTGGCCACGGTCGCATTGCGGATCTGGTCCATCAGCGAGGTCTTGCCGTGGTCGACATGCCCCAGGAAGGTAACCACGGGCGGGCGGGGACGAAGATCCTCGGGCTTATCCACATAGGGAAGATCATCCGAGGGGACCATGACGGGGATGGGGTCATTACTGCGTTTGTCGTGCTCAACCAGGAACCCGAATTTCTCGGCAATCGTTGCGGCCACATCAAAGTCCAGCTTGGCATTGATATTCGCAAAGACGTTCATTCCCATCAGTTCGGCAACCACGCGGTTGGGCTTTTCGCCAATCAGTTCGGCGAACTCGCGAACAACGATACCTCCGCGGATCTTGATGACCTTATCCTCGACGCTCGCCCCTGAACTTGCCTGGGTTGGGGAGGGTGCGGGAGCATGGGAGGGAGTGGCGGAAGGCGGTGTAAATTTTGAACGCATCCCTGATGCTGTCGGCTTGCTGATCGGCTTCTCTAGATCCTCAGGCTTTCTGGTGTGCTTGGTCGTCTTGGTCTCGCGACGGGTGGAGTCGTCGTCAGGAATCTTCAGCAGTTCGGCCTCTTCCGCCTTCCGTCGTGCTTCCTCTGCCTTGGCTAGCGCCTTCTCCTCGGCCTCCTCAAGCGCCTTACGTTCAGCCTCTGCCTTGCGGTGAGCCTCCTTCTGCTCCGCCTCGGCCTTCTTGGCGGCGGCCACACGTTCCGCTTCGGCCTTCTTGGCTGTCTCTTCATCGATCTTGCGCTGCGCCTCTTCGGCCTTCTTGCGCTCCTCTTCCGCCACCTGCTTCTCGGCCTCGGTCCGCCGGGAATCCGCATCCGCCTTCCGTCGGGCATGCTCCGCTTGTTCCGCCTGCGATTCCTCCGTCTTGCGACGCTCCTCCTCCGCAGCCAGCGGAATGATCGCTCGCATCACGATAATGGCATCATCCTCGAGTGCGGTCATATGGTTTTTTGCCTCAACACCGCGCGAGCGAAGCGTCTCAATCAGCAATTTGTTGGCTACACCCAGCTCTTTTGCCAGTTCGTGAACTCTCATGATTCCTACCCTCCCGGTCAGCGCTCATCGCCAGCCGTTATAAAATCCAAATGCGTCGTCATCAGTCCTGAATATCCGGTTGTGTGGCAACGATGGCGTCATATAAACGCCGTGCCTCGGAGATCTCGATATCCAACATTTCCGAAAGATCACGCGGCTCCGCTGCCAGTATTCCTTCCACAGAAAGGAAGCCCGCCGCCACCAGGCGCTGCGCCATATCTTTCGTGATCCCCTTGATTGCCGCCAGTTCCGAAATCGCATGCGCCACCTTCTCCTCGAAGGAAATCGCGCTATCGTCCTTGTGGATATCAATTTTCCAACCCACCAGCTTGGCCGTCAGCCGGACATTCTGACCGCGCTTGCCAATCGCCAGCGAAAGCTGTTCCGGATCAGCGATGACGCTGATCATCCGGCTTTCCCCGGCCTCCTTGATCTCGATCTTGGATAATTTGGCAGGCGCCAGCGCATTGATCACGTAGGTCTTGATATCCGGGCTCCAGCGCACGATGTCGATTTTCTCGCCGGACAGCTCACGGACGATATTCTTCACCCGCATCCCGCGCATCCCGACACAGGCGCCTACCGGATCGACCTTTTCATCGGTCGAGGTCACGGCGATCTTGGTCCGGTATCCCGGCTCACGCGCAATGCCCTTGATGGAGACGATTCCGTCTCCGATTTCAGACACTTCCAGCTCAAAGAGGCGCCGCACAAAGTCAGGATGACTACGCGACAGGACAATCGCAGGCCCGTTTGCATTGTTCTGCACGCTGACGACATAGGCACGGACCCGGTCGCCCACCTGATACTCCTCGGTCGGCACCCGTTCCCGCGCCGGAATGAGCGCCTCGGCCCGCCCCAGGTCAATCACGATATCACCCCGGGCAAACTGGCGCACCGCACCACTGACAATATCTCCAGTGCGGTCCTTGTATTCATCAAATATCAGATCCCGTTCTGCCTGGCGGATTCGCTGGGCAATCGCCTGTTTGGCGGTCTGGGCCGCGATCCGGCCAAGGTTTGCCGTGGTGACTTCCCTCTCGACAACATCCCCCGGTTGCACCTTGGGATTGATTTTACGGGCGTCTTCCAAGACGATCTCGTCCCGCGCAACGGTGGGATGATCCACCACCGTGGCAATGGCGAACGCCTTGATATCACAAGACTTACGATCAATCACAATACGCAGTCCATGTTCCTGTGGCGACGCTTTACGCAAGGCGGATTGCAGGGCGAATTCGACCGCTTCCACCAGGGTTTCGCGCTCTATGCCACGTTCCTTTTCCATATAATTCAATATAGCGATGAGTTCGTTGTTCATAGTCCACTTTCGCGCATTTCAAGGTTCCAAGTTGTCCACCAACGAAAAGAGCGGGGAACTTCACCCGCTCTTGTCAAAAATCCAGCAGTATTTCTTTTCAAGGGTCATTAATATATCGAATGGTATCCTGACGTCAAGAACCGATTATAACAACCCTTGACAATATCGCCATGAATCGCAACACTGGTGCGTTGTTGTTAGGGACTGAAATAATGTCAGGATGCCGTGGATATGAGTATTTGGTCGAACATTTATAAGTGGTGTTTCGGGTTGCTGGGGGTGATCCTTGTGATCGCCTGTATTCTTGTTTACATTCCCCTGCTGCGCCGGTTGGGGGAGCTCCAAACCCGGAAAACCGAACTGGAAGTCCGCAATGCCGAGCAGGCTGAGCAGATCAAGGCGTTGCAGATCAAGCAGGAACGGTTCAATAGCGACCCCGAGTTTGTCGAACACACGGCGCGCCAGACCGGACGAATCATGCCGGATGAAATCGTCTATCGATTTACCAACGCCCCCGGAATCATTCACCAGCCATAACCGTTTTAACAGGGGTTCCCCTTTATGGATGCCTTTTTGAAAGCCAGGGTTGCCGCCATCACGCTGCTGCTGCCCCTTGTCGGTTGCCTGCAAATGGAGCATGACCTCCAGATCAAGGAGGATGGATCGGCCACCTACCGCCTGGATTATTCGATTACTGAGCAGGCCATTACCCAGTTTCGCGCCATGTTCAAACTGAAGGATGACCTGGCCGTGGCGGCCGGTGAACCGCCGCCCGGATTGGAAATGCATCCGCTGCTCGCCGTATTCCTGGATCCCGATGGCCCCTCCCTCCGCAAGCAGCTTGATGCCTTTGCCAGCGATGGGATAACCCTGCGAACCCTTCAGCAAGGCACCCGTCCGGCATGGCGCACGATGGTGCTCGAACTCCACATCGACGACCTGTCGCGCTTGGCTGATGACCTTTTTTTCAAGGAACATGGCTTTGACCTCACCAAGGATGCCGACGGGCACTACGTGTGGAGCCGGGCGGCGCACTGTGCGGATATCGGTAGTCTGCCGACGGCCCTGTCCGAGCGGGAATTGGAGCAGATCACCCCGCTCCTCGCCGGTTTCAAGACGACGGTGAAGGTCACCCTGCCGGGGCGGATCCTATCAACGACGGCCTTCCGGACTAGCCAGCAGACCGCGATCTGGGAGTTTGATTTCGATCGTCAGCCAGAATCCATCCAAACCTTGCAGCGTCAACCCTTCCGGGTCGTGTTCGATGCCCCCCGTGCCACGCTGCCAACCCTGCAAACACAACCTGCGGCATCCCCTTCGCCGGAGCAAAAAGAAAAAACGAAAGAGGCAACCTATTAAAACGTCGTTCAGCCCTGCACAGGAAATGCAGGAACGCGCCATGCTTATTCAGGTGATCACCCCTCGACAGCACGTCGATGAGGCCGAGGAATCCATTCGTGAACTCGAGCGGCTGGCCGATACGGCCGGGGTCACGGTGGTCGGTGTGGTTACCCAGCGTCGGCCGCAGGTGAATAAATCCCATCTGGTTGGTGAGGGCAAGCTGGAGGAGATTAAGCTGGCCTGCAGTCATGCCCATGCGAATGTGGTGATTGTGGATAATGAACTATCCGCCGTCCAGGTCAACACCCTTGATCTGGAATTGGGCATCCGTGTGATTGACCGAACCGAACTGATCCTGCAGATTTTCGCCCGCCGGGCCAGTTCGGCCGAGTCGCAGACACAAGTCGAGCTGGCACAGCTTGAATACCTGGTCAAGCGCATCCCGACCTCCGAGAAACAGCAGCGCTTCCAGGGGGGTATCGGCATGCGTGGCCCTGGTGAAAGCCCGTTGCAGTTGCGCAATGACCCGATGCGGCGGCGCATCAAGGAGTTGAAGATCAAGCTGGAGGCGATCCGGCAGAAACGCGTGCAGACGCGCGGACGGCGTGAATGGCCGATGGTCAGTCTGGTCGGGTACACCAATGCGGGCAAGAGTACCTTGCTCAATGCCCTCAGCGGTGCCGATGCGTATGTCGACGACCGTCTTTTTGCTACGTTGGACACCAAGACACGTCGGGTGTACCTGGCGGAGAATCGCCAGATCATGCTGTCCGACACGGTTGGCTTCATCCGCCACTTGCCGCACGGGCTGGTGGCATCCTTTCGCTCCACGCTGGATGTGGCTGCCGAGGCGGATCTGCTTTTGATCGTGGTCGATGCCGGTCATTCCCGGATAGCGGATCACCTTGCCGTGGTGGCCGAGACACTGCGCGAGATCAAGGCGGACCGGGTGCCGACGCTGATCGTGATGAACAAATGGGACAGCGTCACCGACCCAACCCTGCAAAGCGCCTTGGAGGCCCAGTTGCCAGAGGCCGTCCGTATAAGCGCCCGCACCGGAGCGGGGCTCGACCAGCTCAAGGTCGCCATCATGAATCGTTTACACATGTCCGTAACCCCTGCAACAAACGAGGAGCGTGATGATACAGCCTGAAGCATTCGCCTGGCTTGGTGCTGGCCTGGCCATTGGGCTGGCCGCATTGGGCACGGGCATCGGGATCGGTATGCTTGCCGCCAAGAGCGTGGAGGCTGCCGCCCGGCAGCCCGAAGCCGTCCCGCAGATCCAGAAGCTGATGATCCTTGGCATCGCCTTCATTGAGGCGCTCTGCCTTTATGCCCTGCTGATCGCCTTTACCCTGACAGGCAAGACCTCCGCCCCGTCCGTCAGTAGCGATCCGTTCGGGACCGATGGCATGGACGCAGCGCCTGTCACCATGGAATCCTCCACTCATTAACCCAGTTTTCCCGTGAACCCCTTGCAGGTTGCCATGCTTCACTTCGATGCCGGTTTATTTATCTGGGCGCTGGCCACGTTTGCCGGGCTGCTGTTGCTGCTCGCCCGCTTTGCCTTCAAGCCGCTACGCGAGATCCTGAAGGCGCGCGAGGATTCCATCCGCAACGCGATTCAAGGTGCCGAGCGCGCTCGGGATGAAGCCCGCCAGCTCCTCGACGCCCAGCACGCCGAGATCGCCACGGCCAGGCAGCAGGCCGCCGCCACCATCGAGGAGGCCCGCCGTATCGTGAGCGATCTCAAGAAGGAGGCCGAGACGGCGGGGCGCGAACAAACCGCCATCCTGATGGAGCAGGCCCGGACGGAAATCGACCGCGAAACCCGCAAAAGCCTCGACGACCTCAAGGCCACCGTGGCCTCGATCTCCGTCCGCATCGCCCGTCAGGTCATCCGCGAGAACCTCGATGAGAAACGCCATACCGAGTTGGCCGACCAGTTTATTGAACGCCTGAAGCAGAACCGCAATGAAATCCGCCAACGCCAAAGCTGAACACTACGCTCATGCCCTGCTGGCCATCGGCCAGGCCAACGGCTGCACGGAGGCCCTGAAGGACGACCTTGAGCATCTGGTCACCTTCCTGCAGTCAACCCCCGCCCTGCTCGACTTCCTCCGTTCGCCCGCCATCACGATTCCCGGCAAGCAGCAAACCCTTGCAGAGTTGATCGGCAGCCAGATCCACGCCTTGCTTTTCCCGTTTGTGCTCCTGCTTACGGCGGCTGGCGATATCGCCCAGCTTGCCGCCATCCGTGACACGCTAACCACGCTGGACGATAAGCAGAACCAGACGACCTCTGGAACGATCGATTGTGCCGCCCCGCTTTCCGCAGCGCAGGTCGCCGCGATCGAAACCGAGGTTGGCCGCCTTCTCAATGGCACCGTACACCTGACGCCGCACATAACGGACAGCATCCTTGGCGGTATGCGGGTCAGTGTCGGCGACGTCGTGATCGACGACACCATCGACACCCAGCTTGAAAACGCTCGACACCAACTTCTGCAATAAGAAAGGAAACCCGATGAAGAAAATATACCTTTGTGGCCCGATCATGGATGAACAGAACAACCAGGCCCGCGAATGGCGCGAGACCGCCATTGAACAGCTCAGCAAGCACTTTATCCTGCTGGATCCGATGCGCCGCAACTTCAAGGACCGGGAGGTCGACAGTGCCAACGAGATCGTCGAGTTCGACTTGCAGGACGTGCGCGAGGCCGATATCATCCTCGTCAACTACAACAAGGCCTCCATCGGAACCGCCATGGAAGTTTTCTACGCCTCCCATGACCTGGGGAAATTCGTGGTGGCCTTCTCCCCCTTTGATTTCCAGAACTGCAACCCCTGGATGGTACGTTTCTGCACCAAGATCCTGCCGTCGCTGGAGCGGGCGGTGGACTACATCACCACCCACTTCGTTTTACAGCATCGCCCCTGAACCATTCGGGGAGATAAACATAACCGTGTGAGTAAATGCCTATGAATATGATGATGCGGTATCCGGCGACCCGGTGGCAGGATGCCCTGCCGACAGGCAGCGGGGTGGTGGGGGCGATGGTGTATGGATCAATCAAGTTCGAGACGATCCTGCTGAATCATGATGCCTTGTATTATCCGCAGGCCATCTCGGAGACGGTGGATGTCTCCGACCTGCTGCCCCAGGTGCGCGAGATGATCAAGAACCGCCAGTGCCGTGAAGCCGCCCAGGTGATGCCCGCCGCCCATGATCAACGGAAGCGCTCGACCGAGACCGATTTTGATGCGCCATACCAACCGTTATGTTCACTCACGCTGGACACGACCACAAACGGGGCCTTCCACCATTACCGACGCGGGGTGGATTTCAATACCGCCCGTGCATGGGTTGAGTGGCGTGACGAGAAGGCGTCGTTCATACGCGAGGTCTTTGTCTCGCGCGAGACGGATACGATCTTCCTGCGGATCCGGGGGACCACACCCGGCTCGGTCTCCTGTCGGCTGGCCCTGGCTATGACCCGGGATGAGCAGCACGGGGTCGGCTATTTCGGCAAGACGAATGACGTCAAGATCGATGTGTCAAAGCATCTCACCTCGGATGAGCAGACGCTCACGTTCCTCGGGCGATATCCTGACGGACTCTGCTTTGGCGCGGTTGGGCGGGTTCATGTGACCGGCGGGACCATCCGGCGGCAGGAGGACGGTGTGTCGGTAGAAGGCGCTGGCGAGCTGGTGCTGCGTGCCAAGCTGTTTGTCGATGAGTTCCATGAGCACGCGGTTGCCCGACTGATCAAGGCGCTGGCCGCAGAATCCGCCGATTTCGATAGCGCCCTTGTGGGGCATTGCCGGCTGCACCGACGCCTGTTTGACCAGATGACGCTCGAACTGGGTGGCGAGGCGCAGGCGTCGAATGAAGAGATGCTCATGGCCGCATACGATGGAGAGATGTCGGCCGCGCTGGCGCGGACGATGTTTGATTATGGACGCTATTTACTGATCTGCTCCAGTCGTGCAGGCGGCTGGCCGTCAAACCTGCAGGGCATCTGGAATGGCGACTATGTGCCAGCCTGGACATCGGATATCCACACGGACGAGAACATCCAGATGAACTACTGGCTGGCGTTGCCGGGAGCGCTGGCCGACACCCTGTTGCCGTTCTTCGACTATTTCGAAAAGCATCTTCCCACGTTCCGGGAGAATGCCCGGAGTATTTTTAACTGCCGCGGGATCCTGGTTCCACTTCACATGACGACACATGGTAAGGCTCGCCCGGCCAGTTACGCCTTCTGGACCGCGGCGGCGGGATGGCTCGCCCAGCATTTCTACGATTATTACCTATTCACGGGCGACCTGGAATTCCTACGAAACCGTGCGATCCCCTGGCTACGCGAAGTGGCCTGGTTTTACGAAGATTTCCTGTTTGATGGCGATGATGGCAGGCTCGTCTTTTGTCCTTCCGTGTCGCCCGAGAATCGCCCGGGTAACGGCAACAGCATGATCACGATCAATGCCACGATGGATGTGGCGGTCTGCCGCGAGGTGCTGACGAATCTGTGCGATGCCTGTGCGGTCCTATCGATGGATTCAGAGGGCATCCAGCGCTGGCAGTCGATGCTTGCCCGATTACCTGCCTATGAGATCAATGCGGACGGGGCGATCAAGGAATGGCTGCATCCCTTCTTCGAGGATAACTATCATCATCGCCACCAGTCGCATTTGTATCCCGTGTTCCCCGGCTTGGAGATTACCGAGGAAAACAATCCGGTACTGTTCGAGGCCTGCCGGGTGGCGGTCGAGAAGCGGCTCGTGGTTGGTTTGACGAGCCAGACCGGATGGTCCTTGGCGCACATGGCCAACATTTATGCCAGGCTGGGGCAGGGGAACCGTGCCTGGGAATGCCTGAACCACCTTACGCGCTGCACGGTGGGTCCGAATTTATTCACCTACCACAACGACTGGCGCCAGATGGGCATGAGCATGGCGGGGACACTTCCTCCATTCCAGATTGATGCCAACCTCGGATTCACGGCGGCAATCCTCGAGATGCTTGTCTATAGTCGGCCAGGCACCCTGAACCTTCTGCCGGCCTTGCCTGAAAAATGGACCTCTGGCCGTGCCCATGGGATTGCCTGCCGAGGGGGCATTACGCTGGATCTGGCCTGGGATCTGGACGCAAAAACACTTCAAGCCATCATTCGGAGCCAATCCGATCAGACGTTGTTATTGCGTCTTCCAAAAGGACTGGGGACGGTCCGGTTTACTCCGGAAAGCGCGGCCACGGCGTCAACGTCGCATGGCGTTGGCTACTGGGAGGTTAGCGTATTCAAGGATGTTCCCTTGCATTTGTCGGCATAGGACGCGGTAACCGGGCCATCTGCAAAAAAGAAAAGGGCTGCGCGGAACGCGCAGCCCTTCGCTTTAATTCGACAAACGAATTACTTATTCGGAGAAGACCAGAACTCAAAACGCATATTTTGGTCAGTCGCACCATTCGACGCATCAATCACGGAGCTGATCATAAACGGGAAGCAAATGGCGCCCACAATACATTCTCCGAACGGGAAGGTACCCTGGTAATCATTATTGTACCATTCGCCGACACCCGGCAGAAGGAATGAAAGAATCGCAGGAGCAGCACCGCCCTTTTCCTTGGCCTGAACCGGGCACGCCGCAAACAACGAGACTGCAAACACGAACACCAACACTGCTGACGCTACTTTTTTCATCTTCACCTCCTGCCCAACTTGTTATCTGTTTTGTGTGGAACCCCCACAACTGGCAATCAAGATAACTTAAATTATTATTTCCGGTCAAGCCTTCTGTTGAAAATTCACCAAAATTTGCAATTGTCATTCGGCACGCAAAATCTTTACATCAGCAAAATGACCGGTCTGCGATGGTGCTCGAAACGCAACATCACGCACCCGTGCGGCACGATGCAGAAGAAATATTCCTGCAGGATGTCTAGCGATGACTGTAAAAACATTGACCTTGATGGGGCGTAGTCATTACGATGGGTGGCGTGGGTGGACCCATTATTCCAAGTACCACAACACAAGCAAGGGATCATCATGACGTCGGAAAAAAAGGTGAATGTCGGGCTGGTGCAGATGCGCTGTTCGGAGGATAAGGCCGTGAACATGGCGACGGCGCTGTCGCGGATCGAGTCGCTGGCGGCGCAGGGTGCGCAGATTATCTGTTTGCAGGAGCTCTTCCTGTCACGCTATTTCGCGGCTACCGAGGATCATGCCTGCTTCCGCCTGGCATCCCCCGTGCCGGGCCCGGATACGGAGCCGCTGCAGGCGTCCGCCGCCAAGCACAAGGTCGTCCTCGTTGCTTCGGTGTTCGAGAAGCGCGCACATGGGCTCTATCATAACACGGCAGCGGTCATTGATGCCGACGGTCGGATGATGGGCATCTACCGGAAATCGCATATTCCCGACGATCCGGGCTATTATGAAAAGTTCTACTTCGCGCCGGGGGATACCGGGTACCGCGTCTTCAAGACCCGCTATGCCTCGATCGGGGTGCTGATCTGCTGGGATCAGTGGTATCCGGAAGCCGCCCGTATCACCAGTCTCATGGGGGCCGAGATCCTGTTCTATCCCACGGCCATCGGTTGGGATGTCACCGCCTCCGACGAGACCAACAGCGAGCAGTTCGATGCCTGGCGCACGATCCAGCGCGGCCATGCCATTGCCAACGGGGTGCATGTGGTCGCGGTCAACCGGACCGGCCAGGAGGGGGGGCAGAGCTTCTGGGGCGGATCGTTTGTGGCTAATCCATTCGGGAAACTGCTCTATGAGGCAGCGCACGATGAGGAGGCTCTGCCGGTGGTAACGTTGGATCTGGCATCCTCGGATCGGTATCGCACCCTCTGGCCCTTCCTGCGCGACCGGCGGATCGATACCTACAGTCCGATGACCGCTCGCTATCTGGACTAACGAAAGGAGCTGTATGACCGACCTTATACGTTCGAAAGCTCGCCACGAATTTGAACAGGCGGCATCCTACACCATGCCGCCCGAGTGGGTTCCGCATGAGGCGACCTGGCTTAGCTATCCACATGCCGCCTATACCTGGCCCGGCGGGATCGAGCATATCTTCGATGCCTATAACGAGTTTGTGCGGATCGTCAGTACAGGCGAGAAGGTACATATTCTCCTGCAAGACAAGGCCGCCGTTGCCAGGATCGGTACCGCGCTGACCGCCGCAGGGGCTGTGATGGCGAACATCGTCCTTCACGACGTGCCGACGAATGATGCCTGGTGTCGCGATCATGGACCCTGTTTCGTGTTTGCGGGTGGCCATAAAGGGATCGTCAACTGGGGCTTCAATGCCTGGGGCGGCAAGTACCCTTACACGTTGGATGATCAGGTTCCCGGATATGTCGCCCGTTATCTGGATGTACCCCAGGTGCATCCGGGGCTGATCATGGAGGGCGGCTCGATCGAGGTCAATGGCGACGGGGTGCTGATGACCACCGAATCCTGCCTGCTGAATCCCAACCGCAACCCGCCATGCTCGCGTACGGATCTGGACATCGCCATGCGGCGTTTTTATGGCGTCCGGCAGATCATCTGGTTGGGCGATGGAATTGCCGGTGATGATACCGATGGACACATCGATGATATGACCCGGTTTGTGTCCCCGGCCCGTGTGGTGACGGCCGTCGAGCAGGATCCGTCGGATGTGAACTATGCCCCGCTGCGGCATAATCGCGAAATCCTGCGGCGCGTGCGACTGCCGGATGGAGCCCCACTGGAGGTGGTGGAATTGCCGATGCCTGATCCCGTGGTGTATGACGGGCAGCGCTTACCCGCCTCTTATGCCAACTTCTACATCGCCAATGCGGCGGTGATCATGCCGACCTTCCGGTGCGAGCGGGATGCCGTGGCGCGTGATATCCTGCAAGGTTGCTTTGAGCGCCCGGTGATCGGCGTGGATGCCTACAACATCATTCAGGGGCTAGGCAGCTTCCATTGCCTGAGCCGTCAGGAGCCGCAGTGAGCCAGTGCCGAGGACGGCTGGCACCGAGTCCGACCGGAGCGCTGCATCTGGGCAATGCCCGCAGCTTCCTGCTGGCCTGGCTTTCCATCCGTTCCCGGGGCGGTTCCCTGGTGCTGCGGATGGAGGATCTGGATCATCCAAAGGTAAAGTCCGGGGCAGCGGCTCAGGCGCTCGAGGATCTGCGTTGGCTCGGGCTGGATTGGGATGAGGGACCGGATATCGGCGGGCCGTACGCCCCGTATGTGCAATCGCAACGCCTCCCCCTCTATGCCGCCGCGCTCGAGAAGCTCCGTACACAGGGACTGGTGTATCCCTGTGTGTGTTCCCGCCGCGATGTCGAGTCGGCCCAGGGGGCACCCCATGCCGAGGATGAGGGCGCACCCTATCCGGGCACCTGCCGTGGACGTTTTTCGTCATTTGAGGAGGCCGCCGCCACGTTGCCGGCCGGGCGCCTGCCCGCCTGGCGCTTCCGGGCTCCCGATGAACGTGTCGTCTTCCATGACCGCTTTGCGGGCGAGGTGGCTGCGAATGTGGCGCAGCGTGATGGCGACTTCGTGCTGGCGAGGCACGCTGGCGGGGCGGGCTATATGCTGGCAGTGGTGGTGGACGATGCCTGCATGGGGATCACGGACGTGCTGCGGGGCGACGATCTCCTGCCCGCGACCCACCGCCAGATCCTACTCTATCGCGCGCTGGGGCTACCCATCCCGCAGTTCACCCATGTGCCACTGGTCGTCAGTACCGATGGTCGCCGCCTTGCCAAACGGCACGGCGACACCCGCATTGCCACACGGCGGGCACAGGGCATGCCACCCGAACGGGTCGTCGGCCTGCTGGCGCACTGGTGTGGCTGGGCGGCGGCCGATGCCGTCGTCACCCCCCGCGAACTGCTGAGTCAGATCGATTGGGCAAAACTGCCAAAGACGCCGGTCGTCATGCACTACGAGACATTGACGGATGACGATGGTGTATTTCCGAGGTCGCTAGTTGCAATCGTCCAACGTCGAGCGCAGGACGATTGCAACTAAGGATCCTCTTTTCCGGATTAAACACGGCAGTGTGATGTATGAGTGTTAATCATTGATAATAAACGGCATGATGGA
>JFJP01038455.1_pt1 | contig 17499 bp, 11 predicted proteins | sample 431651 | NCBI WGS metagenome assembly JFJP01 (sample SAMN02602958, study PRJNA72255) | Microbial mat metagenome, whole genome shotgun sequencing project. | biome: fresh water; feature: sink hole; material: water; isolation source: purple microbial (photo- and chemosynthetic) mats found in...
CTTGGTTTTAGCGAACATTCGCCATTGCCGTTCGAAAATAAGTTTTCGTTCCGCAAGGAAAACAAGGACGAATACCTTAGCCTGCTTCAAAACCTGAAACAAGAATACAGTTCCCGGATTTCAATCCTTACGGGAATGGAAATGGATTTTATACCCGGTATATCCGAAAACTTCAGCAAAATAAAAGCTGAGTACAAACTCGATTACCTAATTGGTTCAGTACACCTTGTCCGTCCTCAAAGTAGTGAAGAACTTTGGTTTACTGATGGCCCTGATTTTGAAACTTACGATCAAGGGCTTAACGAATTGTTTGGCGGCGATATTAAAAAAGCGGTTAAAGCCTACTATTACCAATTGAATGAAATGATTGAAACACAGCATATTGATATTTTAGGCCATTTGGATAAAATCAAGATGCACAACCGCGACCGTTTTTTCAGGGAAGATGAAGCGTGGTACAAATCACTGGTTAGCGAAACCCTCGAACTGATACAAGATCGCGATATTATTGTGGAAGTAAATACGCGGGGCATATACAAAAAGCGTTCGGAAACCACTTTTCCCGGCCTCGATATCCTTAAACAGATCAAAGACCTACGCATTCCGGTAATGGTAAATTCCGATGCACATAAACCTCACGAACTTGACCTCGCCTTCAACGATGGTTTTTCATTGCTTAAAGATGCCGGAATTGAGGAAGTAGTCTATTTTAAAAGAAACGGCTGGGGTTTTGAAACTATACAGAAATAAACAACCCGAAAATTATTCTTCAATCTCATCATCGTCAGCCAAATCCGGGTCCGGGGCGGGAGATACCCTTTTTGCGACCAATATGCTGATTTCGTATAAGCTGTAAAGCGGGATAGTTACGATAATCTGGCTGAAGACATCCGGCGGAGTGATAATTGCAGCAAGGATCAGGATTATTACAAAGGCGTATTTTCTGTTTTTCTTTAGGAAATCAGGAGTAATAATCCCTAATTTAGCGAGTACATAAACCACAACCGGCATTTCAAATACAACCCCAACCGAAAGGATGGTTGAAGTAACTGTGCTGATGTACGAGGAAAGAGAAATTTGGTTTGCCACAAGCGTACTTACCTGATATGTACCAAGGAAATTGAGTGTCCATGGTACCATAATGAAATAGCTGAACGAAATCCCAACCATAAAAAGAAACGACATAATAAACACAGCCTGACGAGCATAGCGGCGTTCGGTGGGGTAAAGAGCCGGCATAACAAATTGCCACAACTGAAATATTATAATTGGGATGGCAAGTATCAATCCAGCAAACATCGAAACAGTCATGTCGGTCATAAACTGCCCCGAAAGGTTCAGGTTAATGATTGTAAGCGACATTGGCGGCAAGCAAAGGCTGTCAACATGCAGTAATCCGCCAAGCTTGCAGAGCCATTTGTAGGTAATAAAATCCGAATCCTTGGGTGCTAAGAGTATTTTGTCGAAAATAAACCTACTGTTCACAAATGCAATAACTGTCATGGTGAGCCAGGCCAAAACCATGCGCACCAGCCTTTTGCGAAGCTCGGTGAGGTGATCCCAGAAAGTCATCTCCTTTCCGGTGTCCTTGTTTTTGTTCCTGTCCGATTTTTTGAAAATTGTTGCCAACACAGTAAGTATAGGCTGCAAATTTAGCATTTTTATTCGAAGGATGGAAAAGCCAAGTACTACCCTTCTATTTGGACACCCAAATGGGTTTAGCTGTATGATAATATTTTTAAATCCATTCCAAATCTGTTGTAATTTTGCCGTCAGGCAGCAACTTATGCTGAACCAACAACATTTATGCAAAAACTTTTCCTTTCCCTTTTTCTTGCAAGTATAATTTTTCAACTAAAGGCTCAAACATTTTCTGGTTCGGGTGGCGCAATACCATCAACCGGCAATCTGGCTTATTTCTCAATCGAACCCAGTTCCTTGGGTGCATCGGTACTTGATACCAATTTTGGCGTTATCAATATAAAAATCAACATCAACCATCCCAATGTTTCCGATATTTCTGCAATCCTGGTTGCACCCGATGGGACACAGGTTGTGCTTACCTACGCCAATGGTGGCGATGGCAACAATTATACGAACACAGTTTTCGACGACAGGGCCTCTACTTCAATAACCATGGGCACAGCACCATTCACAGGTTCGTTCAGGCCAAATGAATATCTGGGTTTTGTCAATAATGGCCAAACCGGATATGGTACCTGGACTTTAGCGGTTCAGGATTTATACCAATGGGCAAACAATGGAAACCTGCTTAATTGGAGCATTACTTTTGGTGTTGATGCAACAGGCCCGTTTCAGCTCACTTCGTCGAATTTGCCGATTGTTATGATTGACACTTATGGACAAAGTATTCCTGACGATCCCAAGATTCCTGCCGGTTTGAAAATTTATAACAACGGGCCCGGAGTCCGCAATTATGTTAGCGATTTGCCGGAGTTTGATGGTCATTCGGGCATAGAAGTACGTGGTTCCAGCTCCCAATCTTTCCCCAAAAAGAGCTATGGACTCGAAACCTGGGATGCTATCGGTAATAGTATTGACACTTCCTTGCTCGGAATGCCTGCTGAAAGCGACTGGATTTTGAATGCCAATTATACCGACAAAACTTTTGTCCGCAACGTGATGGCTTATCAGGTGTGGAAAAACATGGGGCATTACAGTACACGCTATCAATTTGTCGAGTTGGTTTTAAATGGCCAATATAAAGGGATTTATATTTTTTCCGAAAAGATAAAACGTGATAAAAACCGCGTGGATATTGCCAAATTAAGTCCCGACCAAAACACCGGCGACGTTCTTACGGGTGGATATATTTTTAAAGTTGATAAGCCCACAGGTTCGGGAGGCTCGGGTTGGACATCCAATTATGCCCCTTCGGCAAGCCCAAACGGACAAACCATATTTTTTCAGTACGAATATCCTAAGGAAGAAGATATTACCACCCAGCAGAAAAGCTACATACAGAACAATGTTTACGATTTTGAAACCGCTTTGAAAAGCCCCAATTTTGCCGACACCACAAATGGCTATCGTAAATATGCCGTCGAAAGTACTTTCTTCGACTATTTTTTGGTTAACGAACTAAGCAAAAATGTTGATGGTTACCGTTTGAGCACATTCCTTCACAAGGAACGCGATAGCAAAGGGGGTAAAATACGTATGGGCCCGGTTTGGGATTATGATATTGCCTGGCACAATGCCAACTATTGCGGTGGCGATGTAACATCCGGTTGGGCCTACCAGTTCCCTTGTACTGATGATTATTGGCAGGTTCCTTTCTGGTGGAGCCGCCTGCTACAGGATCCACTGTACAAAAACCATTTGAAATGCCGCTGGTTGTACCTGAGGCAGAATATACTCAGCAACGCTTGGTTCGATAATTATATCGACAGTATTTCGGGTCAATTGATGGAAGCACAGGTCCGGAATTTTACCACTTGGCCTATTCTGGGAGTTTATGTCTGGCCAAATCCCTGGCCTTACCCAAGTACCTACGAAGGCGAAGTGGCAGCACTTAAAACATGGATGCATAGCCGTCTTACCTGGCTCGACACTTTTATGCCCGGCACTTGCACCACAACTTTTGATGTAAATTATGCTGAAGTCGAAAACGGTTTCGATATTTATCCCAACCCCGCTAACAATTACCTGAATGTTGAATATCAAACCATTAAACAAACTAATGTCGGTATCTCAATCTTCAACCAACAAGGTTCACAACTTTATATTGCAGAAACAAAAACCAAATCCCCGGGCGATTGGCTCGAAACAATTGATGTCGCAAATTTTACTCCTGGTGTTTATTTATTGAGGTTAACCATGGATGGGAAATCGTTCAGCAAGCGTTTCATAAAAACCAGATAATTTTAATTTTTGGGAACCATTTCAGTAGTTGATATTACTATGGGTGCGGTTTTTACTTTTCTGTTTTTTTAAAAGAATTGTTAACAAATCCCCTGATTTAATTCCCAAGTTGGATAAATGGCTGTAAGGATGTGTGTTGAAGATTTTTTTTGCTTTTCCCGATCAAATATTTCAGGGAGGTTTTTGACCAAATGAGCCAAATAGATTGCAGCCGAATATTTCATAGTTTTACATATTCAAAATTTTAGAAAATGAAAAGACTTACTTCCTTGTTTTTGTTGGTGTTATCATGCCTGGGTGGTTTTTCCCAACAGGATAAAACCGTTAATTTCGACAAATATTTTACCGGCGAAACCATGCGCATGGATTATTTCCATATCGGAACTGCCACCGAGGAACATTTTTCCCTCGACAGGGTTTTGAACGACGGAACCTGGGCCGGAAGCCAGACGATGTTATTGGATGACTTAAACAGGGGTTTGTACTTTTTCAAAATTTCGGATTCCCTTACAAATATATTGCTGTATAGCCGTGGGTTTGCAAGTGTTTTTGGCGAATGGCAAAGCATTGGCGATCCTTCCTGGGGCACTTTTCACGAATCTATCAGGTTTCCATGGCCAAAACTTCCTGTACGGATAACTATCGAAAAACGTGATGCTAAAAACGATTTTGTTGCGATCTGGAGCATTGTTATTGATCCTAAATCCCGTTTAGTGAACCCTGCTATTTTTAAAAGCCCATATAAAACATTTGCTTACATCGAAAACGGAAAATCAACAAACCACGTTGATATAGTGATACTTGGCGATGGTTACACTGCATCCGAAATGGATAAATTCCATAACGATGTTAAAACCCTAAGCGATGAGCTTTTTACGGTAGAACCATTCAAATCACGGAAATCCGATTTCAATGTTAGGGCGGTTGAAACACCTTCGGCAAGCAGTGGTGTTAACAAACCTCATCCCGGCGTTTTTAACCGCACACCGCTTTCCATGTCGTATGGTGCTTTCGATTCGGAACGGTACGCGCTTTCGTACGACAACCGAACCATCCGTGATGTTGCCTCCACCGTGCCTTACGATTATATGTTTATACTTATCAACGAACGTACGTATGGTGGTGGGGGCATTTTTAACCTGTATTCAACCGTAGCTGCCGACAATAAATTTTCGAGGTATATTTTCGTCCACGAATTCGGGCATTCGTTTGCTGCCTTGGCAGATGAATACTATACTTCCGATGTTTCGTACCAACCTTCCGAAATTACTGTTGAGCCCTGGGAACCTAATGTTACAGCACTTCTTGAACCTTCAAACCTAAAGTGGAAAAACCTGGTAAAATCCGGAACGCCAATTCCAACGCCCTGGGAGAAAACCGAATACGATAATTTCAGCTACAGCATCCAAAAAGAGCGACGGGCTTTGCGTGCTGCCAATGTGCCGGAAACCGAAATGGAAGCCTTGTTCGGGCGCGAGAAAACGAAATCGCTCGAAATGTTTGGCCAAAATAAATACAAGGATGCAACCGGGGCTTTCGAAGGAGGGAATTATATGCAATTTGGCATTTACCGCTCAGCACTCGATTGTATTATGTTTACCCGCAACAAACAGGAATTTTGCCCGGCTTGTAACAAAGCGATTTCAGAAGTAATTGATATGTATGCAAGGTAGGGATAGTGAAAAGTACGTTTAGGACAATTCAAGAGTTTTAATTGTTTTTAAAGGATTGTGCGTTTTCTTAACTTGATTGTCAGAATGTGAAGGTGTATTTTGGATTCCAAATTGCTTATCATAAACCTGATGGGCAACTTAATGGTATTGTTTAAAATTTGAATCATTTTGGGGCCGGATAAATATAGGACATATTCCGGTAACCACTTTTATCCGTGTACCAATCAGGGAATTGAACACCGGAAGATTCGGCCCATGGTACAAATTTCAAACATGCACTTGTAATTTGTGCCCCTTCTATCGTGTAATCGTAACTCGACGAAATACGTATTGCCCAAGGGAGGTTTGTTGATGTTTTATAATATCTTCCTGTAGCTGGGTTTGAATTGTCGTTTCCCGTATCGAAAAAGGCAGGATTCGCAAGACTTGTGGGCGAGTGGTCGGGTAAATGTATTTCCCTCCCCCTATCAAGGTTCACGATGAGGAAAGGGTTAAAATTTGCGATCCCAACATCTTCGATGGAATATGTGTTGGGTTTGAAGCATAGCGAAACAACTGTGGTGTCGGGCTGCACAAAAGTTGCTCCAGGTTGTACGTTTACTCCAAAACCTCCTGCGAAAGGCATGATTTTGTAAGCATTGTCGAAAACAATGACTGTGATTTTTTCCTGCCCGGCTTCGGTTCCATTTGGATTAAGGCCAATGATTCCTTCTTTCAGTTTAAACCCTGAAACTTCCATATCTGGTATGGCAACCATGCTCACTGGCAATTGAAAGCCAAAGCCGTTTTTCATTCCTGCTCCTATAGCCCTAAGCACAAAAGTTGCGAAAACTTCGGATACTTTGTTGTTGGCATTTGTAACTGTCTTGAAACGGTAATCGATCACAAGGTCGTTAAAATCATAATCGCCTGTTGAAGGCCAAAGGTCCTCGAAAGCAAGTGTGCCAAAACCAACAATAGGGGAATAATTATTGAATGCCCGTGCGGGGTCACTCGGGTACAAATCAACCGCATCTGAAATGCAGTCACCATCCTGATCGGGCGAGTTGCCTGGTTGTGAATAATTTGCCTGTATTTCGGTTTGGTCCAATGCCCTGTCGAAGAATTTGGGTTCATCAATGGATCCTTTAAAAAATTTCTGGATGCCATCGTCAGAACCTATTGATAAATCGCGGGCATTTACATGCAATAAGCCAGTTACAGGTTTGCTTTTTTTAAGTTGCCCATTTACATAAAATTTAAGTTGTTGCCCATCATAAGTCATAGCCAGGTGATACCACTCGTTTAAAACAGGCAAACCGCCTTCCCAGCTTAAACCTTCGGTGGTGTTGTTTTCTAGCCTAATTTGTCCGCCCCACCCGTCCCAGTTTCCTTGACCAATGCCATGGCCATCCCAATCTCCTTTTTGGAGTATCTTGGTTGTTGTGTTGCTTTCTGTTTTAGCCCAAGCCATTAATGTAAGGGCAAAAACAGGATTCAGGTTCAGCTTGCTGGGCACTTTTACCAAACCGGTTGTCCCATCAAATTTGAGACAACTTCCCGAAATGCCGGATTGCCACGATGCCCCGGAAACTGTTCCTGCATTGCTCCCTTTACTGTCGTTGGCAATAGCTCCGGTATTTTCGTCAAATTTCCAATGCGAGACCAAATTGCCGCTTCCTGTATTTGGCGATGGGGTTGAACCAAAAATCTGTAGGATTTCTGTAGCTGAAATTGCTCTGTCGTAAACCAAAATCTCGTCTATGATTCCATTGAAAGAATTTGTAGTGGGTTGTTTACCAATATAAATGTCAGATGTTGAAGACTGTAGGTCCCCTGTATTAGGGTTATATACTCTTTGGAGGCCATCCAAAAAGATTTTCATTTCCAAGCCGTTATAAGTAAGTGCAACATGATGCCAATCGGTGTCCAATATTCGCGACCCTACCCCCGAATTAACTGATTTTGCCGATGGGGTGTAAACAGTAAAAATTATGCGGCCCAGCGCATCGAGGCTTGCATTGTATTTTTGGTCTTGAAAAATAAAAGTCCCTATTGCGCCAACAACATTCAATTTAAACCAAAAAGAAAAGCTTATACTGTTACCTACTGGGTTTAATCCGGAGTTGGGTACTTGAATCTGGCTGGTATTGCCATTAAACGCGAGGGCACTGCTACGGATGCCATTGGTCCAGATGGCGTTGCTTATCAAACCATTATGGCCGTTGGTTGAATCGGTTGCTATAGTGCCGTTGTTTTCGTTAAAGTGCCAGGCAGCTATCAAGCCTTGGACTGGTATATCGGATGGGTGAAATGCCTCTCTGTTTTTGAGCGATTTTAATAAGTTTACCTGTACAACATTGCCCGCAATTGGTACAAGGATGCCGTTTACCCGAACTTGATTTATATTTGAAGGGATATTGAGCTTAATCGAAAAATTTCCGGTAAGCCCATTGAAAAAGCCATGATAAAATTGCTGCTCGGAGGTTTCGGAAGTAATCAGTATTTCTGTTGAAATATCGGACTGTATTTCAAAAGTAATGTCGTGGGATGTTTCCCAGTCGAAAACTGACGAAATTTTCAAGTCCTTGATTTCTTTTACTTCTGTGCTGTCAATATCATTTTTATTGCATGATAACATGGCAGAAATTGTCAGCGCCAAGCAGAGGGTGTTAAAATATTTCGACATAGCAGATTGGTTTTCAGCAAAGATAAGTGTTTTTTGAAGGAATAGTGAGATGAAATTTATTGAACATAGTGCAAGGTCAATAAAAAATATTCAAGAGCGAAAGGAATGAACAACAACCTGCTAAACTGAATATCTAATGGTTGTCATGATGCACTTGTTGAGGAAGGAAAAACTGAGGACTTTGGGGCTTTTAGTGATTAAATTGAGCCTGCCAATAATGTTAAGTTTTATGGATATTTAGGGTTCTGCTACATTTTTAGAGGTTAGAATTGTTTAGCCAGAAATCAGAAGACAAGTGCCTATAGCTGACTTAGAAATCAATTTCTTCCTTATAAATATCCAATTTGATGACAATTAATTTTGTTGGCTTGATCCTCATAAAAAAGGCAATGTGTTTTTTACATAAACTTCAGTTTCTGTCCGATAAAAGGTTGAATTCCATGAAATTCGCTGTTGAACCATATTTTGGAGATCCGATTGTCAATCAGCCAATATAACTTTTTGAAAACAAATCTCAAATCGGAATTCTATATTCGTACATTTTGCGTAATCAAAGTATAAAAACAGACTCTAAACAAAGCGAAAGTCAAAAAAGCGCTGTGTCAATAGTTATGCCAAAAATTTTATTCCCGAAAACCAACTACCTTTGGGTGCAGCCACCAAAAACAAATATCTTTAAGCTATCTTTGTAACAATATAAACAAACCTGCCCAATTGCAATATGAAAAAGTTCTACTTGCGTATCATATTGCCAGCTATCATGGCGATACTGCTGTTCATCCTTACTATTTTTTTCATAATCATCCCCCGCTATCAACAAAATATAATGAACGGCAAGCGCGAGATGATAAAGGAATTGACCAACTCGGCGTGGAGTATCATCTCAAAATATGAGCGTGATGCCCAATTGGGCATTATTACAAAAGAAGAAGCACAAAAAGCCGCCATCTCGCGGATAGAATATATGCGGTATGGTTTGGACGACAAAGATTATTTTTGGATAACTGACATGACCCCAAGCATGGTAATGCACCCTTTCCGAAATGATTTGAATGGAAAGGATTTAAGGGGTTTTACCGACCCACATGGTAAAAGGTTGTTTGTTGAATTTGTGGAAACCGTAAAAAAATCGGAACATGGGTATGTTGATTATATGTGGCAGTGGAAGGACGACTCGTTGCATATTGTCCCCAAACTTTCGTATGTTAAGGTTTTTAAGCCTTGGGGCTGGGTAATCGGGACTGGAGTTTATATCGAAGATGTTAAAAAAGAGATATCGGCCCTTACAAACCGCATGTTAGGGGTTTCAATTGCTATTTCCATAATTATTGCGTTTCTGCTTTTGTATATTTTCAGGCAAAGCCTTAAAATTGAACGAAAAAGGCTCGGCGCCGAAAACGACTTGCACGAAGCAAAAGAAAAATTCAGGACACTTGTAGAAGCTGCAACCGAAGGCTTGATTATGGTACTTGATGGCAAAATCAGTTTCTCGAACAGCGTGATAAGCAAAATGACCGGTTATCAGCCTGCCGAACTTATCAATCTTTCATTAAACGAAATAGTTAGCAAAAGCAATAACGAAGATATAATCGGTGCCTTTTCGAAAAATACTGTAAAAGAAGGCCAATTCGAATTAAATCTTAACCGGAAAGGCGGTGGTGTGGTCGAATCACTCATCACTTCTTCAACAACTGTTTTTTCGGGAAAGGCTGTCAACATATTGATTGTTAAAGACATTTCGATAGATAAGAATATGAATGTTACCAGTTTTGATTATCAAAAACTGATCAACACTCTGGATATTGGTTTTTTTAAGGCGAGGCTCGATGCAAAAGGGAAATTCCTTTTTGCCAATGAAACAGCCATCAGGATATTGGGCTATGAAAGCTTAAGCGATTTGTCGGGCGTACACTTTGTGGGTTTAATTGCCGATGCTTTTGACCGGAAAAGCCTGAATGCCTCGCTGGCTGAAAACGGATTTGTAAAAGGAAAAATACTGAAAATAAACAAGCCGAACGGTGATTTCTCCATTGTTGCCCTTTCAATAGTAACACTTAATAGCGACAATTCCGATGGTTTGGTTTGCGACTGTATTATTGAGGATATTACTTTGCATGAAACCGTGAAAACCCAAACCAACAACCTGATTGCCGAGTTAAAATCGAACGATTTTATGATCGAGCAATCGGTTAAAGACTATATAAAACCGGCTTATACGCTTGGTTCCGATGCAACATTGAGCGATGCCATAAAGGTTTTGGCGCTCAAGAAAACCGAAAGCCTTTTGCTTACACAAAACGAAAACGATTACATGGGTATTGTAACAAATACCGATATTCAGAAAAGGATTCTCTCGCTCAACCTCAACCTGGATAATCCAGCATATTTGATAATGAGTTCTCCTATTACCTATATCCACGAAAACACTTCGGTGCTTGATGCGATTACGCTTTGTGAAGAAAAAAGGATAAACCACCTTGCCGTAAAAAATGGATCCGGTGAGCTAAAAGGGATGTTGAGGACCAACGATGTTTATAAAATGCTTTTAAACTCCCTTTCGTTTTTTATTGCCAAAATACGGAAAGCAGAAACCGACCAGGATTTGAAACAGTGTTACGGCACTTTGCAGTTATTGTTAAAACCTCGGATAAAGAGCGATGTTTCAATTAAATACGTTACCAAAATAACCACTGCTTTTTCGGATGCTATTATAAGGAAGATAATTGAACTTACGATAGACGAAATTGGGCAGCCACCTGTAAATTTCTCGTTTCTTTGTTTGGGTAGCGAAGGTCGTAAGGAAGAAACGCTTTTCACCGATCAGGATAATGCGATAATTTATGAGAATGTGCCAAAAGAAAAAGAATTTGCAGTGCAGGCATATTTCAACAACCTTGGAGAAAGGGTTTGCAATTCGTTAAACTATGTCGGTTATTCATTTTGTTTGGGTAATATTATGGCCAAAAACCCGATATGGTGCAAGCCAATTGACGCATGGGAAGAATATTTTGGCAACTGGATATCAACACCCGAACCGCAAAACCTTCTTGATGCAACTATTTTCTTTGATTTCAGATCTGTTTATGGAGATGAAATGCTTGTAGAAAAGCTAAAGCATGGCATAGATGACGCCATAAAGCAAAACCCACTTTTCCTTTATCATTTGGCCTTTAACACGTTCAACACCAAAAGCCCACACATTTCATCAGGCAATATCCTTTCGGATAAACATGGTGATGTTATTGACCTTAAAAGCGCTTTGGTTCCAATAATAATGTTTGCCCGCACCTACTCGCTTCAGCACAATATTTGGAATTCAAATACTATCGAAAGGCTTGTTGCCTTGAAAGAAAAGCACATTGTTAGCGACAGTACAATTGATGAAATTATTTTTGTTTATAACTTCCTGATGAACCTCCGCTTACGCAACCAAATTGATTTGATCGAAAACAATGCCCCAGTTTCTAACAAACTCAATACAAAGAAGCTGATCGAAATTGAGCTTTATATACTAAAGAAAGTATTGTCGGCAATACCTGATTACCAAGGAAAAATTAAAATGGATTTCCGGATAACTACATGATCCATCACCTGGTACGGGAATATTGAGCCCGCTCCGAAAACCTGAAAACAAAGAAACGCCACTAAGCGGTGTGCTGAGCCTGCCGAAGCAGAACTACGCCTCAAAGGTTCACAAAGCATTGTTATTCAATGTTATAAACTTAGTGTAACTTAGAGACTTTGTGCCTTTGTGGCGAAAAAAGACTTTTCGGGATAGCCTAATTATTAGATTGAAAAATAAGCGTTGCGCCTAAAACCTTTGGATTCGTTCAAATGAATATATCCAAGCTGGTTGGTTAGCATTAGGGTATTGCCAACAATCAATGGGTGATAATTAAAATGACTGTGCCCATGTATCCAAAAATTCGCTCTACATTCCATTATATAATCTGTCAGGTCAACACAAAAAGCCTCATTTATCAAACTGGCGTTGTGAACCTGCGAGTTGCACAAAACCGAAGGCAAATGATGCGTTACAACAACGGTCTTTTCGTGTTTGGTGTTCAGAACTTGTTTTATAAAATCTAAACTTTCATTGTGGAGTTTGTTGAACGCGACAGCATTGAATTTCTTTTTGTCATGGCTTATGAGTTCAAAGTCGGCTACATTCCGCTCAATATTTTTCTCGTTCCCCAAAGTAATCTTCGACCATAGCGTACTGAATATGAACCTTATGCCAGAGTAATCCAATTCAATATTGTTCACGATATGTATATTTTCGTAAACGCTTATATTGTAGGAATGGCTGTAATCCGAAATGCTTTTATGATAAAATTCGTGGTTTCCCGGCACCCAAAATACTTGTTTGTAATTTTTGGAAACAAAACTGAAAAATGGGTTGGTTAAATATTCATCGTGCAGAGGCACAATATCACCGGCCAATATCAAAATATCGCCCGCTACCGATAAAGGTGTGGTTTCAAAGTACTTGCTATTTTGTCCTAATTCGAGGTGGAGGTCCGAACAATATTGGATTCTCATTGGATTATGGATTACTTATAATTAGCCCAAACAAGCATAGATGTTGGAATAATTAGTTAACGGCTGACGCTTTGGTAAGTGCGGGAATAAATTGTTGTTCACAGTCTGTCAACATAAATGTATGTATAGATTGCAAATGTTTCAACGAACAACCGAGTACGCATTTGTTACAGCGTTTGTTAAGCGTTTGCCCTTTGTAATTTCAGTTAATGGTCTGTTTCTATGTGCTTGGGCTTGGTAGTTCTTTTGCATTTTTTAAAATGGCGTTTTATGTTGGCAAAAATGCAAATGTGCTACCAAATGCGATGGCATTAAGTGTATTTCACCCTCCAATCCAAATGGCTTTTATTTATGAAGTCAGGAATAATGATTTGCTTTGGGAGTTTACTGTAATTGTTTTTCGCCGCTGCAATTTCTGAAAGAATGATTTCGCCATTCGGCAATAATCTTAAGTGTCTGCTGTCAAAAAGTTGGTGAATGTCTGAGCGCAAACACAAACCATTTTCAACTTTGTCGGAACCGTTATACTGCACGTCAATTATATGTGATGCTTCCAGAACATTTTCAATGCTCACACCTGTTATTAAACAAGTTGAGTTAAAAGCTTTGAGAATATTTTTTCTGAAAATGTTTTGATATGGTCTTTCTAGAACTTCTCTTGAAACTCTTTTCCGCTCAACGTTTGCAGGGATTTGAGTTTCACGAATTGTCTTTGCTATCTTGTCAAGTTCTTGTGGAGGTAATTTTAATTTACGAAGTGCAACAATTTCTTCTTTTGAAATGCTCGCAAGAAAATATTTTTCATGCTCATTTCCCCTCCCAGTCTGTATAACATTGCAAAAACCATAATTAGAAAGGAACAGTAAAAACTCTCTTGCTATTCTTTTATCGTTTGAATTTGGTGCACAATCAGGCCACTTTGAAACATCAACTATACCATAGCGATGTTGAATAATAGCTTCAGCGTAATTTTCTAAAGGCGCTTTAATTCCTGCAAGGGGAATTACAATTCTTACAAGTTCTAAAGGTGAAATGTATGCTTCGTTTGAACCATATATTTCTGAAATCTTCCCTAGCACATCAAGGATTAATTCGAGAGGTTTAATTCTTAGACCTGCTGCATCCCATTCACTTGTGTCCTCTAAAATTAGTCTGTTTGGTAACTCTAAAGTTTTTACAACAGTGGTTGCAAATTCTACTTGGGTAATTTTTCCTGTTGCGAGTAATTGTCCGAATGGACTTACCAAAACTTTTCCGTGTGCTTCTTGCAGTAGGCCCAAAGCCTTCCAATACTGCCCTGAATTTCTAATCAGATTTCTGTCTTGTGTTCTGACCAGATCAACTTTTGATTTTGTTTCTTGTTGAACTATAGCCAACCCATCCATAATTTCTTTTGAACTCGGCGCATGGTTTTGAAAATGATTGAATACACGAAGTACACCAAGAAAAACTGGTGGCTCGTTAAGAGATTCAGTAGGAGTAAGAACAGCCCATCGCCACTTATAATTGGGGAATGGCTTTACTGGTGGATTTATTAGTGTCATAATTTTTTAATTCAATTGGAAATATTGTAGCAACGGCAAAAGCTAACATTGGCGGAACTGCATTTCCGATTTGTCTATATGCTGATGAATTGTTTCCTTCAAAGATAAAATCTATTGGAAAAGATTGTGTCAATGCTAATTCTCTAACTGACATTCTACGGTGATTATTTGGATGATGTAAAACTACAACACCACCTTTTTCATCACCTCTTGCTGTAACCGTTGGTGCAGGTTTATTCGGGTCAATGGCCCTGTTGCCTAAATAGCCGTTGAATTTTAATTTGAATTTTGAATAAGTGTGGTTAATCAAGTTGTGTTCTTCTTCGGGTTCGGGAATATTTTTCAAAGCATTACCTATTGAAACCCAACTTTTCTTATCGCTTAATAAATTTGAAACATCACTGTGTGTAGGTTCGGGATGAACTAAATTAAAATCAACATCATTTCTCACCCCTAAAATAATTACTCGTTCTCTTCTTTGTGGAACTCCATAATTTGCAGCGTTCAGGACTTTGTATTTCACTTTATAGCCGGCCTTTCCAAAATCTGCAATTATCATTTTAAAAACTTTTCCCTGCATAAAGCTTAAAATGCCTTTAACATTTTCTGCTAAGAAAAATTTTGGTTGCTTGTCAACCAAAACTCTAAGAAGTTCTAAATAGAGTTTGTTTCTCTCGTCACCATCGCCACGACTTGTATTTGCAACAGAAAAACCCTGACAAGGAAAACCACCAATTAAAATATCATGGTCAGGAATTTCAGCAGATGGAATTTTAGAAATGTCCTCACATATAATATGGCTTCCAATATTTTTGCGATAGGTTTTTACTGCATCTTCAAAATTGTCATTAGCCCAAATAATTTCGTGCCCTGCTTTTTTAAAACCAAGGTCGAGTCCACCAGCACCAGAAAAAAGGGAAACTACTTTCATGCTAACACTGCCTCAAGTTGTTTTAACATATTACCTAAATGCTGTCCGAATAAAACGGGAACTGCATTTCCAACTTGTCTGTACATTGACCCCATTGAACCTACAAATTCAAAGTTGAGTGGAAAAGTTTGCACAATAGCACTTTCGCGTACACTCATACGTCTGTGATTATCTGGATGTTGAATAGCACAAACTCCGCCTTTGCCATTTCCTCTTGCAAGAATTGTTGGAGAAGGTTTGTTTGGGTCTGTTTTTCTATGCCCAGTAAAATTTCTGTTCGTAATCTTATACTTTGAATAAATATGATTTTTTAATTTTGATTTTGGGTCTTCAGGTTCGGGTATCTCTCTCAATGCTTTTGAAATACTTACCCAATTTGTTTTGTCATGTGTTGGTTCAGGGAATTGAAAGTCAGCTTCTTCGGGCAAATCCTTTCTTGTACCTGCAATTATTACTCTCACTCTCGATTGTGGAACTCCAAAGTCGGCTGTATTGAATGGTTTATATTTAACTCTGTAACCAGCATCAGAAAAATCGTTCACAATTTTTTTAATTGCGTTGCCGTTGTCTAAACTTAAAATGCCTCTCACATTTTCAGCAATGAAATAGTCGGGCTTTTTGTGTTTAATTATTCTGTAAAACTGTTTGTAAAGTTTGTTGCGATCATCATCCGATGATCTTAGCAAATTTGCAAGGGAAAATCCTTGGCAAGGGAAACCGCCAACCACAACATCACAATCAGGAATTTCTTCCAATTTTATTTTTGCAATATCATTGCAAATAATATGGTCGCCAATGTTGAGTTTGTAAGTTTCGCAACTGTCGGCATCAAAATCATTTGCCCAAATAATATCGTGTCCAGCTTTTACCAAACCTAAGTCAAGTCCACCAGCACCAGAAAATAGTGATACGATTTTCATAGTTTATTATTTTTTGTTGTTGGCTTTAAAGTATAGTACTTTTTTCTCCGCAATTATTAACGCTTGCGTTGCACAGTCTTCGTCTGCAAGTTCATAAGCAATTTTTTCGCTTAGAAATTGAACCATTAATTCCTCTCTGTCAATTTCTAAAATTTCAGAAAGTTTGCCTATATTATCTTTAGTTGGCTTTCTGTTGCCTTTTTCAATTTTACTTAAAATTGCTTGGTCAATATCAAGATAAGCAGCAACTTGTCGAAGAAACAATCCCTTTGATTCCCGCTTTGTTTTTAAAATCTGTCCCAATGTTTCCATTTGAATTGGTCTGTTTGACAATTTTTGTCAAAGATAATATGTCAAAAAACAATAATCATAATTTGGACTGAAAAGTTATTAACAAAATCAAGTTTGTTATTGTCGGGGAATGTATGGTTTTGGGTGTGTCGCGGTAAAATCAAGTTTGCTGCAAACAGTGTAAGAAAGTGCTTTGGCTTTGCAGTTCTTTTAATTTTACAGAAGTATAGGGTGTCTGTTTTGATACTTGTTTTCTGTCAGATTGTTGAGTTCAGTCTGTTTTTTCAGGGGGACACCTAACTATCAGCTTTATACCTTTGTTCCTCAATTATGCCTATCACAAGTCACTTTTCACTCTTCACTTTACAAGCCTCTATCCAACTTCACTGATTTTTTTCATAAGGGCCATATCCAATATTTCTATTTCACGGCCTTTTAAGGAAATTATGTTTTCTTTCGAGAATTCGGTAAAAAGCCTGACGGCATTTTCCTCCGAAATGGCTATCATTTCGCCAATTTCTTTTCGGGTCATCCCCAAATTATACTTTTGGCTGCCATTCATCTCCGACAAATATATCAAGTTTTCGGCAAACCTGCCCCTGATTTGTTTCTGGTTAAGCGAAATTAATTTCTTCATTATCATCGAAACCGATTTCCCGAAAGCTTTATTCAAATTCAAGAGTAAGTTGTGGTTTTCGACATACAGTTTTTTAACCAGGTCAAGTTCGATAAAACAAACTTCCGAATCCTCGAGGGCAGAAACGGAATATGAATATTCGGGATTTTCGAAAAAAGAAAGCAAACCTATATAAGCTGGCGGTTTTAAAATATATAGAATAATATTCCTGTTGTTAATCCCCTCGATATACAGTTTAGCTGAACCTTTAACAAGGAAAAGTGCATGGGTAACTTCAGTGCCTTGTTTGCATATTACATCATGCTTTTTAAATTGGGCATGCAAAGGATTGGCTAACTGATACTTATTGCCGTTTTCGTTCAAGGTCGAATATATGTCGCAGTTTAGCGAACATGTTTCACAGTTTAT
>JFJP01021742.1_pt1 | contig 17493 bp, 14 predicted proteins | sample 431651 | NCBI WGS metagenome assembly JFJP01 (sample SAMN02602958, study PRJNA72255) | Microbial mat metagenome, whole genome shotgun sequencing project. | biome: fresh water; feature: sink hole; material: water; isolation source: purple microbial (photo- and chemosynthetic) mats found in...
TGTCATTTGGGTGAATTTTTCTTCCCGATAAAATTTGCGGTGCCGAATCCCCACTGGCGGCAATTTCTTGACGATCTTCATCGGTGATAACTAGTGACGTGGCATTGTCATTGTCTAAATCGCTAAAGAGTGTGGTTCGAATTGATAGAATAGAGTCGCGATTGAATTTCCATCCCGTTCCAGCCGCGAATTTGCTGAAATTGTATTCGCGATAGCGGTAGCGAACCTCAATAATGTCCCCGTCGACCATCACCTGTTTTGGACTAAATCGAATTTCTCCAGAACTGTAATCTATGGTGAAATCATCGCGAACGCCTTCTCGTAGTTGTTTTCCCTGAACCGTAAGTTCCACGGTTCCTTCGATGGGAAGAATCTGGCCTGGTTCGCCGTTGCCTCGCAACTTGTATGCTCCCCCTTGGATTCCACTGATACCGGAAAGGTATTCAACAGCAAAACGATGTCCGCTGATTCCCGCAAATCCTGAAATTTCTCCGGTGGAAGTTCTGAGCGTTCCGGAAATGCCTTTGGGTGCTTTTCGTTCGCGCAAAAGCCCCGTGGTATCTGACTGTATCGCGAGATCACCGGCGATAATCTGACGTCGAGGATGGTTTATCATCAGATACATTCGGTCGATTTCGCCAATCTCTTTCGTATCGCCTTCGAGTGATGTGCTTCGGTCGGAGAGATTCGCCGACAACTCTGTAGAGTCGCTGATTTTCCCGAATATTTTCACATCCATGGATTGATCCATGGTGAATTCTCCTCCTTGCCCCAGTTGTACGCCGATACTTTTTTCTCCTGCAACCACTAGTTTCTGCGATGAACTGGTCGATTTGGAATCTAAAATGGAGGTTTCTACTTGTTTGGTACTATCAAAAATGAGTGGTTTATAGCGATTGTAGGATCGAAGAAGATTACCGTACTGTTTTTCTGCGGATATGATAATTGTGGTGTTTTTGGGTACGGGTGATTCAAATCGAACTGCGCCATCAGTGATGAAATATCGCCATGCCGGAAGTGGAACCGAGGCGCTCAGAGTAATTGTGTTGGGTGAAAAAAAATAGCGATCAAAGTATATTGGTCCGAGCGAATCGCTGGGTATGGTCACTGAATCGCGATAGGTCTGTGCGGATGTGATTACCGCACATAAAAGTATGAAGTAGATCGAAAGGCGGTTCACCGTGGCGATAGTTTAAACAGTTCATCCTGCTGTTTGTCGAGTATCGAATCGAAGCGAATACTGATTCCCGGTGTGCAAAGGGACTCTTCACCCCAGAATATTTTGCGAACAACTGTACACACGATGGGCGTTCGAGAAGAAATTTCGTTGATAACAACAAAAATGCGCTGACCCTCTTTCCAAAATGGAGAACTGGTAATTGCAAAAATTCCCGATTCTGACATGTTGAGTGTGCAGGTTTTTTCTGTATAGCCAGAAAATTGATCGTTCTCTGAAATGATAACATTGAGCGACAAAGTGGTTCGCGTTGATGTGCGAAGAACGCGAGGATCAAAATTGACACAAACCTCGTTTATAAATTGTGTGAGATTTTTGATGTGATCGTCAGGGAAAATCGTGTTTATATTCTGCTTCTCTTCATCCCATCGAACGCGGATAAATGGGTAAATATCTTCAAGTTTAGAGTAAAGCATTTTTTCCGTTCCGGTGGCTCGTAGAGTGGTCCGGATGTCAGCAACAATGCCATTTATCGGTATTATTTCGAGCACGTTTTCAAGCTGTGATTCCGAGGCAATACTGAAGAATCGGACGCCCTCATGTATAAAAAATTCTTTATACTGTTTTTGAGCCGCACTGTCCTTTGCAAGAAGGATTATATTAAGTTCATCGATTTTCAGCGACATATGGCATTCCCGTTTGTATTTTTACTCGTCTTAATAAAGGAGGATTTATGGATAAAATACGATCAAAACCACAATTTAGAAAAGAAAGATCTCTATTCTTTATCTTTTCTGTAATGTTTACCTTTATTATCGCTACCGCTCTAGTACATCGATTCTACAATCCGGCAGTGTTGACAGCAACGATTCCCGATGCTCAAAGTGTTGTGGCATTAGGCAAAGTGAAGGTTGTTGGGACGAAGCTGAATTTCGAGAAGAGATCATCAGATTCACTCTATAATCAACCTGTTTCATTGGAGATTATCACGAGAAACGAGCCAGATTCACTCTATATTTGGCAAAGTGGAACAAAAACCGTTGCTGTAAAACAATCTGAAAATAAGTTCGTTATTACCCTGTCAAACTATGATGACATGGTCGTAGAATTCAGAAAATAGTAGGGGGAGTTCATGAAAAAAATATCAGCAGTCATAATAACCTACAATGAATCGGCAAATATCGAACAGGTTATTCGGTCAGTTCAGTGGTGCGATGAAATAATTATTGTCGATTCTGAAAGCAGTGATGACACTGTCTCAAAAGCTGAATCACTTGGAGCTCGGGTTATTACTCGCGAATTCAATGGCTATGGTGCACAAAAAGGTTTTGCAGTTCTTTCCGCCAAGAATAATTGGGTTTTGTCCGTTGATGCCGACGAAGAGGTTTCGGAAGAGTTGCGCAATGCTATCGGTGCGCTTCCTGAAGAGTGTCGCATGAGCGGGTATCACTTGACTCGCATAGATCGGTTCAACGGAAAAATCTTAAAGTATTCTCTCGGTGGACGCGGATCAGTGATACGCCTCTTTGATAAGCGAAGAGGGAATTTTAATGATAAAACGATGCATGAAGCGGTGGAAATTGAAGGTCGTACTGGTAAGTTGAAAGGGAATCTTTATCACGATTCCTGTCGATCGATTACCTTGTACCTTGATAAGCTTAACCGATATACATCGATGATGGCACAACAGAAATACGACCAGGGGCACCGAGCTACTCTGATGGGCATTGTTGGCAGATTTCCCTTTGCGCTTGTGGATGCAGTGTTCTTAAAACGTGGCTTTCTCGATGGATACGAGGGAGTTCTTGTGGGGATATTGAATTCTATGAAAGAGGTCGTGGAGAGTGCGAAACTGCGAGAGATTGAGATTCGGTTGAAATCATGAATATCTGTCATTTTTCGACACAGCCGGGTTTTCGTGGTGGCGAACGCCAGTTGCTTCGCATCCACGAGGGGCTTTTGCGTAACGGGGAAAACTCTACAATTCTCTATCGCGAAGGAAATCCCGTTTTCAGTGGATTAGATAATACGATTCATTTGTCACTCAATGGAGTATGTATCCTCACTCTCTTTATTCGTCTACAAAAACTACTGAAACAGATACATCCTGATCTGATTCACTGCCATGATTCGAAAGCAATGACTCTTGTTGCGCTGTGTGCTCCATTTATAAAAATCCCTGTAGTTGTTTCGCGTAAAACTGTTTATCCATTATCGAACTCATGGATGACATCGATGAAATATCGTTCTGTTAAGCAGGTCATAGCTGTATCCAGAGCAGCCGCTCTGATAGTACAGAATCGGTTTCCCACTCTTCCTGTTTCAGTAATCCACGACGGCGTTCTTCCGGAAGTGGAATTTAGTCGAGAAGAGTCTCGCAAAAGGCTAGGAATTGACATGTCACGCCAAGTATTTGCTTCGGTAGGCTACTTCTCTTCAGAAAAAAATGTTCCGCTTCTTCGCGCAACTGCCGATCTTTTGTCGAAATTAAATCCTCGTGCAACTCTTCTTTTGGTAGGCCCTGTTCCCGAACGATTTCAGCCATTGGTCGAAAATCATCCATCGATAGTATGCCTTGGGAAAATCGATGATGCAGAAAAATATTATGCCGGATTTGACTTCTATCTCTCCACCTCGACTCGCGAAGGATTAGGGAGTGCGCTCTTGGACGCAGTTATTCGTGGGATTCCCGTTATCTCTTTAAATTCAGGTGGATCTGAAGATATTCTCGGTCTTAACGACCTCGATCACTGTAATACGGATGAACACTTTTTATCGAGAGTCGCTTATTACTGTGCACATGATGTCGATACGATTTCTGTCCAGAAGCGGAAGACATTATCCGAGGAACTATTTTCGGTAAATCAGTTGGTTCAAAATCATATTGATCTCTATCGCTCATTACTAACTAATGAATTTCAAATTGGTTAAGGAAATCTCATGAAAATTAGCGGATTTACATTTGTTCGCAATGGAACAAAAATGGATTATCCCATGAAGGAAGCAATCGCTTCGATTCTTCCCATCTGCGACGAGTTTGTGATCGCTTTGGGTGAAGGTGATACTGATGACACGACAAGAGAAGTGATCCTCTCGTTGAATTCTGATAAGATTCGGATCATTGACACTGTTTGGGATCAGCTTGAAACATTGCGAAGCGGCATTTACAGTCAGCAGACCAATATTGCTCTGGATAACTGCACCGGTGATTGGTGTTTTTACATTCAATTGGACGAAGTAATTCACGAAAAATATCTCGCAGGTATCGTTCAGCAGTGCAGTCGCTTTTTACACGATACGAATGTAGAAGGATTTCTCTTTAATTACAAACACTTCTGGGGCGATTACGATCACTACTTTATCAATCATAAGTGGTATCCTCGCGAGGTTCGGATTCTTCGCAATGGTATCGGAGCTCGGTCGATTGGCGATGCCCAATCTTTTCGGATGTGCGATGGGCGAAAGCTCAATGTTGTTCATCTTCCATTTGATGTGTATCACTATGGATATGTTAAACACCCCGCACAAATGCAGGCGAAAAGTCTGTTAGCTTCTATTAATTATCGTGGGAAAGAAAAAACGGAAGAGCTTTTCGCCGGAAAAACAGCACTGTTTGATTATGGTCCCATGAGTTTGTTGGCGAAATTTAATGAAACGTACCCCGCGGTGATGAAAGATAGGATCAATCAGGTCGATTGGAAACACCTTCTTCGCGAAACAGGACGATCTTCGGTCCCCTTTGTTCACGAAAAGGTTAAGTATACAATTATTACCTTTATCGAACAACGAATGTTGAGAGGGAAATACTATTTCGGATACCGGCCGTACAAGATTCTCAAATCAAAAGTTTTTCGTACCTCTCAACCAATCGATTGTTGTTCTGCTGAATGCGATAGCTCTCAGCCACCTGTGTCGATTGTAATTGCCGTGTATAATAGACCCGATACGCTGCAGTTGATTTTCGAATCATTGGTTCGTCAGAGTATGCCGAATTTTGAGATTGTCATTGCCGACGATGGTTCAGGAGAGTCCATTCGGGAGTGTATAAGTGATTGGAAAGGGCGATTTTTTTATCCGATTCGCCACGTTTGGCATGAAGACTCGGGATTTCGCAAAACGATAATCGTAAATCAGGCAATCTCTGCAGCTCGTGGTGAATACGTAATCTGTATAGATGGGGATGCAATTCCTCATCACTTGTTTATCGAAGATCATGTTAGGCGCAAAGAAAAAGGGGCGGTGCTTGCCGGCAGAAGAGTTATGATTGACGAAAAAAGATCTAAACTTGTGGGCTACGAACTTGTTCGATCTGGAAAAATCGAAAATCCTTTTCGATGGGTATTTCGCACGGAATACAAGACAGGGCAATATGGCTTTCGGCTTCCTTTTCTCGATCCAATGCGTAACCAAAAACGTTCAGATTACTTTGTGCTCGGATCAAATTTTTCACTGTACAAGTCTGATTTTCTGAAACTCAATGGGTATGACGAACGGATTGTCGGTCGTGGTATGGAAGACAACAATTTACATGCGCGAATATTGTCGGCGAAAATGCCCATTCGATCTATTTCGCAAGTAGCATTACAGTATCACCTTTTTCACCGATCCGATCCGATTCCTCACGACGATGAAACGGTGAAGCAGTTTTGTTCGGTAGATTCTGGCTGGACCCCGTTTGGAATTGTCAAAGAGTAGAGAAGTTTTTGGCTGTTTACTTTTCTGTATTTGAATCGTACACTTGCAAATATCGTTAGCGAAGGAGTTGTTTTGAAAAAGAGTATGCTGGTCCTGTTTATTGTGGTTTCGATGCTCTCAGCTCGAATCACAGTGGCAAAACTAGACGGAACGGTCGACAATGGTATGGCCTATCTCTTGAACCGTTCGTTGGAAAATCGTACTGTTCAGGATACTGTTATCTTTCAAGTGAACACTTATGGCGGTTTGCTAATGACCGCTTTTGATATGGCTGATTCTATCTTTCGTTCAAAAGCATATACCATTGCCTTTGTTGAACAAAAAGCGATCTCTGCCGGTGCTTTGATCTCTATTGCTTGTGATGAAATCGTTATGGGAGAAGGTAGTACGATCGGTGACTGCGCTCCCGTCATGCAGGGTGAAGAGGGGCCGCAGATTCTGAATGAAAAGATTCAATCACCGCTTCGGGCTAAGTTCCGTCTGTTTGCTGACAAAAATGGGTATCCTCGGTATCTTGCCGCTGCGATGGTTTCACCAGATTTGAAAATCTACAAAATAACCACAAAAGATTCTGTCTATTACACTGATCTTATTCAGGATAAGCCAAAAATTGTGGGGGCTTCCGACACCGTTATCATGGTTGATAAAGGAGAGTTGCTCACGTTGACTGAAAACGAAGCGAAAGCGACAGGATTTGCATCGGCTATTTACCCCGATTTTAATTCTTACAAAACAAAGTTGAATGTACCCTCTTCCGCAGAATTATATGAACGAAATTGGTCCGAACGGTTTGTTGCCCTGATTGGTTCTATCGCACCGATTCTTATGATGATAGGAATGGCTGGAATTTACATCGAAAGTCGAACGCCGGGCATTGGAGTTCCTGGGGTTATTGGTGTTGTCTGTCTGCTATTAGCCTATGCGGGCCAACAGATGGCTGGACTTGCGGGCTATGTAGAATTTTTACTCCTCGCGGTTGGAATTCTTCTTCTTGCGATTGAAGTCTTTGTCGTACCGGGCTTTGGAGTCGTTGGAATCGCGGGGATTGTCGTAATTGCTATTTCTTCGCTGCTTGCTTTGCAGAATTTTACGATTCCTTCGCCTGAGTTACCTTTTCAAGAGGATATTCTTCGCATCAATATTGAGACCATGGGATTTGCACTGTTTGGAGCATTCGCCATAACAGTGCTATTTTTCTGGCTGATCTTTCCACGATTGAAATACGTTGTCGATGGCCCAATTCTCAGCGAATCACTTGAATCAGAACCTGAAGACTGTTCTCTCTTGGAGAAAATAGCGACTGTTTCCAAAGATCTTCACCCAAGTGGTAAAGTAATGGTCGACGGAGTCGAAATTGATGCACAATCGGAAGGTTTCCTGATTTTAAAGGGTGAAACGGTTAAAATTGTTGGCAAGAGACACGGTGCGGTAATTGTTGAAAAAATGGAGGTGTGACGAGTATGGAAATAGTTTGGATAGTTATCTTACAACTGCTGGGAACCGCGGCGATTATCGCGGAAGTTCTCGTTCCTTCATTTGGCTTTCTCACTGCCGGAGCATTGGCTGCATACGGGTTTTCTTACTATCAACTCTACTTATATAATGGTGAATTTATTCCTATATTGATTCTGATAAATATCATTTCAATTCCGGCGACATTAGTTATTGCGGTGAAATTACTCAGTAAATCAAAACTATCCTTAACTGAAAACGAAAAGTTTTCAGCTGAAGATGATTTTCCTCCTTTGTGTACAATCGGCGATGTCGGTGAGGCACTTACAGATCTTCGTCCTGCGGGAAAAATGAATTTCAATAATCTCATTGTCGATGTGCTTTCTACTGGGAACTATATCCTCAAGGGCACAAAAGTCTCTGTAGTGTCTATTGACAATGCGGGAATCAAGGTTGTTGTTTACGAAGAAAATTAGAATGTTAACTGTATTTATTCTTAAGTATTGGAGTGTGTTATGGAACCGAATTTTATGTTGTCCGCAGTCCTTTTCCTCGTCGTTGCTATTCCGTTTATGCTATTTATTGGAACACCTTTTGCCCTGTGGTTTCAGGCGAAAGTATCCGGTTCTGATGTTGGCCTTTTGAATATTGTATTTATGCGCTTCCGAAAAGTTCCGGCGAAATTGATCGTTGAAGCTCAGATTACTGCGACAAAAGCTGACCTTAAAGTTACCGCGAATCAACTTGAAGCTCACTACCTTGCTGGTGGTAACGTTATGCGTGTTGTTCAAGCACTTGTTGCGGCAAGCCGGGCAAATATCGCGTTGACTTTAAAACAGGCTACGGCAATTGACCTTGCCGGTCGAAACGTGCTCGAAGCAGTTCAGATGAGTGTAAATCCCAAAGTTATCGAAACCCCACTTGTTGCAGCGATGGCAAAAGATGGTATTCAGCTCAAAGCAGTGGCGCGTGTTACTGTTCGAGCAAATATTGAGCGCCTTGTTGGTGGTGCCGGGGTTGAAACAATTCTCGCTCGAGTTGGTGAAGGTATTGTCACCACGATCGGTTCGGCTGAATCACATAAACTCGTTTTGGAAAATCCCGATATGATTTCTAAGCGTGTACTTGAAAAAGGACTCGACTCAGGAACGGCATTTGAAATTCTATCGATCGATATTGCAGATGTCGATGTGGGTAAAAACATAGGTGCTGAGCTTGAAACAGACCGTGCTGAAGCAGACAAAAAAATTGCTCAGGCAAAAGCAGAAGAACGTCGTGCTATGGCTCATGCGGTTGAACAGGAAATGATCGCTCGCGTTCAGGAAATGCGAGCATTAGTAGTTGAAAAAGAAGCGGAAATTCCCATGGCGATTTCAGATGCATTCAGACAGGGTAATCTTGGTGTAATGGATTATTACAAAATGAAAAATGTTCAGGCTGACACATCAATGCGGGAATCTATCGGCGGAGTAGAACGCAAAGAAGGGAAATAAGGATGGAAGATTTGTTCGGTCTTCTTCTGTTTCTTTTATTTGCCGCGATAAGCGTAATTGGCAATCTAGCGAAGAAGGGTACTGCTGAAGGTAGTAGCGGTGGGACTTCTTCGTTAAAAGATCTTCTGAAGACGATAAAAAATGAATTGACAGGAAATAGTGAAGTATCTGGTAAAGCTGTTGTCGATCCGATATTTGAATCTGAAGACGTTTTATACGGCAAGGAACTGTACACAAAACCGATAATGGATTCGTGTGCTCCTTTCAAGGTTGTGAACAGTGTGGTCGAGAAAAAAATGACGGTTTCTCCCGAACAGTTGCGTCAGGCATTTATCTGGAAAGAGATAATCGATCCGCCTATTTCGATGAGATAAATCGTGAAACCGGGAAATTATTATCCCGGTTTCTTTTTTCCTGTGGTTCCTTTCTCTTTGTACTATCTTTGTATATGATTTGATTTTTGTTATGAATGACTTACCTCCTTCCTGGACAACTGTAATGATTCGTGTTCATGTATTACTGTATCTCATTTTGTTCGCACTGATGTTAAATTGTTACGCGCAAACAGAACCGGTTGACTCTGTTGTTTATACGACAGAAGTTGTTGATATACAAGCTGCTGATGTTGTTAGGAATACTTCCTCATCAGTGATAAGTAGTGATGATATCAATTATCTGACGCGTGATTCAATGTTCGTGCAGGAAAAGAAAGTTCTTTCTTATCTGAGTCGGATTGCTAAAACCGAATTTTCTTCTCGTGACTCTGTTGTGGTTTTTCGCTATACATTCAAGGAAGCCACTGCCCGTTTTAAATACAGTATTGTTAATAATGGAAAATTGTTATGGGATTTACGGCTCGCTTTGCCAAGCCCAGATCTCGAAGCACTTTTTATTCAAAAAATTCACAATGATCAACTTGATTCAGCTGTATCTCAACACAAAAAAAAAGAACGTGGATTTTATCAAGTGACACCGTGGAAAACAGTTGCACCTATTTTCAAAGAAAAGGGGCTTCCTAATAAACTCGTTGACATGTTAATGCCCGATGACACCACCGAATTTTATGTCAACCTCGGGCGACCTGCACTTATTGAATATCGAATGGATATGAATTATTCTCATCGGTTTGGCATTTTTTCCCTTGGTACTGGGCTTGAACGGAGTTGGCAAATGTCTAGTCGATTCGATACGCTATATGTGGAGCGAGGAGGATGGTTTTCTCGGATGGGCTGGAATGTATCAATGGCAGTGCCCGGTTTTCGCTACAAATTGTATCGCGATCCAGGGGTGATTCCCTACTATTCAATGTATGAAGACAGTATCTATAACCGTCTCTATCCCGATGCAAAATATAGTTTTACAAAAAAGTTGGGCGTAGTTAAAGATTCTGTTCTTCAGAAGCGGACTGTTCAATATGGCGAAGTTGCCATCGATGTGGAAGATACGGTAGATCGTATCGCACCGCTTGGCGGGCTTGGCCATGAATTCACGCTCAAGGCAGGTTATTTTAACTATCAGATTAATATTCATCCGCGTGCCTATATTCTTCCTATCCATACAATAGGTATGGTTGGTATGCCCTTTTTTAAAGGTGAATGGGCTATGAAATTGATTTTCCTGCCGAATCGCAAAGTGATTCCTCACGCAAGTATCGATTTTTTTCGTACCGCAATCCCCGTTGGAAAAAATAGCTTGGGCATTTCGCCACTACACATTGATCTGGAAGTGTGGGATCGTTCCGCCTTTTTTGGGTCACTCGGGTTTAATGTTGAACTCTTAACGAAAAACGCAACTTTCACAAAGGAAAAACAATGAAAAAGAAATCAAATTCGTCGGTAGCTTTTAGACCGATCGAACTCGCCGATTTACTATCGAAACGTCATACAAAGGTTCTCGCTCTTAGTTTGGTCGTTCCATTTGCCTTAATCGGCTTAGTTATCGCAGCTCTGTTTATTTTTCAAAAGTCACTCTACGGCGAAGTTGCTTGGTACACGGACCCATTCACACTCGTAATGATTTTTCTTTTTTCTTTCGCTCAAATTTTGGCTTTTAAGCAGTTTGTCGAGTGGTACAATAAATCAGTCAAAATGACAAAATTGCTTGCGCAACTTTCTAATGAAAGAGATATTAACAGCTTAGAAGATCTTAAAGGCGTAGCCGAACGAGTTCGATCAGTTGTGCCTCACTCTGAAATTCGATCACTCGTATTGAACTGGCTCGATTTTCGAGGTGATTCTACGGCAAAACGAAATGATGTTTTGGAGAACAACAGCTATATTCGCATGGATTTAGTGAAAGAAAAAACTGGCTATTTTCACGTTCTTATGAATCGCGTTACGTTGAAACTCGGTTTCTTGGGTACGCTCATCGGTCTGATGATGACGTTCCCAAATATGAAACGTGCAATTCAGGCTCTTCCTGAAAGCGGCGGTGAAATGACCTTTGTAAATGATATTTGTCGCGCGATCGACGGAGATCAGTTTGCAATTCTCACAACCCTTGTGGCGACAGTTCTTTCGTTGATTGCTGAATTTATCACGATTCAAATGATCAATCGTTTTTCTGTAAATGAAGAAATTATAATGAGTTATTTGACTGACTGGTATCATACTCGTATCGAACCGCTCTTTGCTCAGGGCACTGCGGACTCAATGCTTCGCCTGGAACAACAGTTTTCTAATGCCGAAGAGCTACTTGCTCAGAATATGCAAGTTCTTACACAGCTTTCGAAGAAAAATGCAGATCAACTCTCTTCACTTGCCGAATTCCATGCAACAATCGATAAACGAATTGCAGAATTGGAATCGTATGAAATTCACTACAGAGCACTTGTTGAAACGAAAGGTGCTGCAGAACAACATCTTGCCGGAAATATACAAGTTCTCACTGATGTTGCTCAAAAAACAGGCGAACAGCTGAAAGGATTGGTTTCATCACAGGAAGTAATCGGTCTTCGCGTTGAAAACCTTCATCGATACGAGGAACAGTATCGGTCACTTATCACTTCGAAAGATTCGGCCGGTGTACCGCATGATCTTCGCCCTAACGGAGGGACGAACTAATGCGAGCTAGGAAACCTCACAATTTCGATTTGGGCGAAGCAATCTCTATGGAAGATGCTATTTCGATGATGACGATCATTTTTGTTCTCTTTGTTGTATTTCTCGTGCCATTGGTAAGTATTGACAAAGCACGGCTTGAGAAAAAAACGGTGGATCATTTTTGGTCCGATGTTGTTCAATGGCTTGCCGCTAAATCGAATGGTGTTACGCCTGAAGCAACAGCCTATCGCGAAGCATTCGACCTGTTTGACCCACTTTTTATGGTTTCGGAAATTCGACAATTCGCCACGACCTCAATGACAACAAATTCAGTCAGATGAACATGGGAATCAACGGTGAAACGATCACCTACCGCCATGGGAAACTGAGCCGTTTGAGTGGAAATGCTAACTGGTTTTCAGCTCAAGAAAATGATCCAGACTATGGCGATGATCCTCGTTCTAAAGGTTTGTTTCGCCGCTATCGTCAATGGCGCGTCCAAAGTATGAAAGGTTCCCTGTAATGAAATTTTTAGTGTTACTTCTACTTTGTACATTAACTCTCACTGCGGAAGTGGTGAACTCTTATTCTGTTGGAAAGCTCTCATCATCGGCAATTGCCGCTAAAGTTCGCGAACGTTTTAAAGCTCAAGGTGAACCGCTGTTTTTGATCCACGACAGCAAAAAAGGTGTTTCTGTTGGCGATTTTATACGGTTTTCAGACAAAATGGTTCTGATAGATGGGCAAGTTTGGCAAACATTGGCCGCTGAAAAGGCACTTTCAAATATCAAAGATATTTCAGTAACAACACTTACAGGATCGGTGAGTAGCGCAGAGTGGCAAAAGAAATCCACCGTGGTCTCATCTGAAAATGGGAGAAAAAGTTACCTCCTTGGAGCAGAAATACTCAAAATATTTGAGGAGCAGTTTGTCAACTCTCCTAAGACCGAGAGCATTGTAATCTCATTTACCGGTGGCAGAGCTACGCTTCTCGTTCCTGATCAGTTGATTAGCTCATTGAAACTCAATCGAGTGGTCAAATCTACCAAACAGGGGGAAATGGAATGGACTGTTCCACCTGTCGATTTATCTTATAAAAATCAACCACTTCTTTGGCAAGCATGGGCCGCAGATCCCGGTGAACCATCCGGTTCGATAAGCTACTCCCTTTCAGGAGCGTTGCCTTCAGGCCTTCGCTGGAATAGTGCAAATCACGCGATTGAAGGAACTCCGTTACAAACGGGCGATTTTCCTCTGACAATTTCAGCTCGTTCAGAAAAGCAACGCGTCACCATGAATAGTATTCTTTCGGTGCGCGAAAACAGCGCTCCCATTTGGGCAAATCTTCCTGATACCATGCGCATTGGCGAAGACTCGTTACGGTTTCCGCTGATCTTAAGTGACTATGAATCACCATCACGACTTTTGAAACTATCTGTGAAGCATATCCCTTTGGGATTCAGCAGTACCGATTCACTGCGTCATTTGATTTGGAAGCCTGGTGATTTCCCCAAGCCGGTGAAAGACTCGATCGTCCTTTCTGTATCAGATCCAATGGGAAAGAGTTCGACCTACTCAGTCCCAGTGTACTACGATCGAGACGGCGTTGATGTTGGATACACATTTGCTTCTTTGACTCCACCTTGGGATACACTCGTGGAAGGTGTTACATATCGCTGGAACATTGCTAAGGAGAAGCAACATTGGCGTTCAAATCATTTGGAAATGGTGCTTGGAACGTGTTCAGATTCTACTGTCCTCGAAGATTCTGTCATTATTTTGCGTCCTGGGATTGATTCTGTATTCACGGTAAAACTGCAGTTTAAAGATCGCGAACGGGACGTAGCAAGTTATGATGTGGTGATTCCGGTCATTCGAAATCGTTCACCCTATTTCGAAGCTTTCCCCGACAAATGGGACATCGAAGCGCGTGAATTGGTCTATTTCACGCCAAAAGCAGTTGATCCAGAAGGTGAAAATGTGGAAGTGTCTCTTCGATCTGCCGATAGCGGTTTTGTCTGGCACGAAGGAAGGCTCTCTTTTTCGGCAATGGAACCGGGAACATACCAAGCATTTTTCGAAGCAAAAGACAGCTTTGGAAACAGTGCTGTTCAACAGGTTTCGTATTACGTAAAACAGATTTACGATCGATATCGCGGTTTTAAAGTCGAAACGGGGATTTGGCCAGGAAAAAACAGTTGGAACCCCAACAGTTGGGGGTTTATAAATCCTTGGCGTTTGCATTGGGATACGCCTGCGTTGCGTTTTGGGATTTTTTCACCGGATGATTGTAACATGTTTGACGGAACAAAACGAAATTTCAGATACCCATTTTTCTACGTAGGGACAGAACTCGTACCGCCTCATAGGCGCATTGATGGCACATCAGTTGTGATTGATGCTGGTGCGAGTTACAATATTACTACTAGCGAAATTCATACATTCGGTTTGATGCTTAACGTGGAAGCAAAAGCATTCACACAGCAACTATTCAATTCTCAGATCGATTTTAGATTTCTCTTTTTTGCCCGTCATCTGTTGCGTAAAGTCGCAGTGAATATGACCATTAATGATGATGGGACTATGAATTATAGCGCTGTTAAGAATATTCAACTCTTGGAAGAATTTGTCTCCCCAAACAATATCAATCTCATGGCTGGAGCTAATCAGTGGTTCCATCTTGGTGGCGGAACATTCATTGGACCATCATTCCAAATGCGCGCGGTTCCTCTTGCTATGGAATATTCTGTAAAAACAGTGAAAAAGCAGGAGTTTGCGGAGAGAGCATTTCCCACAACGTTGAGTGATTCTGATTCTATTGTGGTTACATTGGATCAATCGAAAAACATCTACTCTTCGTTTGCTGGTTTGGGCATTCGATATGATCTGAAAATCAGTCATTTTTTGTGGGAAAACAAAGTGCGCATTGGTTGGGGTGGCCAGCGATATGGAGTTATGGCGTATTGGGATACCAATATCGGTTTCGGTCGTTTTAAGCGATAGCATTCTCGATATTATTGCATATAAATCATACAACGTGCTGATCTAGATTTTGTTCTGAGGAGAGTGAATGAGTATTTTGATTGGTATCTCGTTTGTAAGTGCTTTGTTGTATTTAGCGGTGTCACTGTATCTTTCCTCGGGTCTGCGAGAACTTCGCAAACCCGATTTAGTAGTTGTTGCAAAATCAGCGAAACCAACCATTTCTGTTATTGTTGCCGCTCGCAACGAAGAGCAGAATCTTCCCAATTTACTCAATTCGCTAAAGCTTCAAAGTTATCCGACTGAATTGTTTGATATTACAATTGTCGATGATCGTTCTGACGATAACACTTCGTTGGTTGTAGAATCATTTCAAAAGGTTATGGAAAATCTCCACGTGATGAATATCGACACAATCACTAGTGGAGTATCTCCCAAAAAAAATGCGATATCTCAGGGGATTGTCCAAACATCTGGTGAGGTAATCGTTATTACCGATGCCGATTGTATTGTGCCACCTCGGTGGATCGAAGAAATCGCTCTACGCTTTTCTAACCCTTCAATCGGTCTGGTTCAGGGGCTGACAATGTACCCCAAATACGATGGCATCTCACTGTTTCAACGATTCCAGCGACTTGATTTTTTTTCACACAGTGTTGTCGCAGCAGCAGGAATTGGACGAGGTTTACCGATCAATTCAAATGCGAACAACTTTTCCTACCGTCGAGAACTTTTTGAATCGCTCAGGGGATTTGCAGGGTGTGAACATATTGTCTCTGGCGATGATGATCTGCTCCTTCAAAAAGTATGGGAATCGGGAAAATATGCAATCTCATACCTAAATACGATTGATGCATCTGTGAGAACCACTCCGGAAAAAACATTTCATGGTTTTTTCGAACAGCGCAAACGATGGGGATCTAAAACCGTATTCTATAAGCCAAAGCAGGTTGTCGTTCTATCTTTGATTTTTATTTTCTATCTCATAGTAGCCATTAATACACTTATTTGCATTTTTTCAATCGAGCATGCTTTTGTTGCGATGGGATTGTATGTTATTAAAATTTTCGGTGAACTTCTCTTTTTATTGCCTGGAACATCTCTATTTGAAGCAAAAGAGATGCGAAAGGATATTGTATGGGCATCTCCCTTGCAACTTTGGCTTGTTCTCTGTTCAGTTTTCGCTGGTGTTCTTGGAAGTTTTACTTGGAAAGGAACATCATATCGCAAGACAGTGAAAAAGAGTTGAATTATCTGTGCTATGATTGTATTATCACCTGCATAGTTTATCTATGGTCACATACTTAAACGAATGATGATATGAAAAAAGAGGTTTTTATGATTCGGATGCTCGTTGTTTTTTCGTTTCTCTTCATACAGCTTAATGCATCAACGGCACCTATCGAAAAATTCGACTTTTATTCCACATATCCAGATTCAACTGCTCTTGCAACAACACGTCCAGTTCCTTATTCTGGAGGTGTGTTGTCGATTGATTCTGCTGGCACTTATTATCTTCGAGCAGAGCTTCCCCGTGGTATTGCTCGAAGCTCATTTTTGTATCTAGCCCCATCACCTTATGGAGTAACTGTTGAATTAAATGGTCATGAAATCTATCGTTGGGGAACACCGGATTCAACGCCTTGTTTGGCAAATTACAGTGCAGAAGTTATTTCGATTGACGATACAATACTAACCGATTCGGTGAACACCGTGGTTGTTTCATTCATCAGTGATGGTGCTCGGATTGAATTTCCCCAAATGTATATCGGTGATCACGACACACTTGCACGAAAACAATTTGTTGTCACTTTTTTGAATTCCGTGATGATAAAAGTTATTGTAGGTATCGCGATTTTTGCATTCTTATTTATGGTTATGTATTTCATACTCACCGGTTGCAAAGACACAAATATCATTTTCCTTGCACTATTTTGTTTGTCTCTTATTGCCGGCTACAATATGTTCGTGCTTAATAGCTATTTCTTTGATCAGGTTGTATTGTTTAAGGTCGCCCGAGTTGGCGGTGCGATGATGTCGCTGACGCTTTTCCTCTTTATTACTTCATTGACAGGGTTATTGACGCCTTTTTTATATCGATTGATCGTAAGCGCAGCCTTTGTTCCGTATATTGTATTAATACTCAACGCATCTTCTAAATTTCAAATTAATACGGTGTTTAACGCTGCCACTAATACATTGATTTTCCCGCTGTTTCTCGTTGGGCTTGTCTTGTTGTTGATTAGCCTTATAAAGTCAAAGCGTGTGCTTGTTCTTGTTGTCTTTCTTCCTTATCTTCTGTTAATGGCCGCAGTATTTTCTGATATGGGGTATATGATACAGTTTCAGCAACCATCTTTTTGGAAAATTCCATATGGATATTTAGCGATGATAATCGGCGGTATTTATGCAGTACTTTACAATCGTGCAGTTCGATCCAATAAGCTTGAAAAAGAGGTTGCATCACTTACAACAGACGTGGCCACAATTGAATTGGAAATAAATGAAGATGCTCGAATTCATAGACTTTTTCTTCAACAGTTCTCTATGATTACTCGCCATACAGAGGACTCTTTTAAGAATCTACTGAAATTTGAATTTGGTGAAGATGCTCGGGCAAATGTACTCGATATTTTTGCAAAATTTGTACTTT
>JFJP01038456.1_pt1 | contig 17493 bp, 15 predicted proteins | sample 431651 | NCBI WGS metagenome assembly JFJP01 (sample SAMN02602958, study PRJNA72255) | Microbial mat metagenome, whole genome shotgun sequencing project. | biome: fresh water; feature: sink hole; material: water; isolation source: purple microbial (photo- and chemosynthetic) mats found in...
GCGATAATACTGTAGAAATTAAAATTAGATTTATAGGTAAAAATTTCAAATGTAATCACAGTTATTTAAACAAAACCAACTTAATTACAACCAAACCTAATTACTAACTTTCAATGGCAAAGAAAAAAGAAAAAAAGGAAAAAAAGCGGACACAAGAAGTGTTTACCACTGGTCAGCTTAAAGAATATACGCTCGAAATATTTAAACGCGACCCATTAAAAGCATTTAATTATAAGCAGGTTGCCAAACGTCTGGGAATAAGCAACGATGCAATAAAGGAACACATCAACCAGTTGTTGTACGACCTGACCGAAAACGAACAATTGGAAGAAGTGTATCTCGGAAAATTCAAATACAAAACCATTGGTGGATACGTTACCGGCACACTCGAAATGACTTCTTACGGCACAGCATACGTGATTTGTGAATCATTGGGAGAGGATGTATTTATTTCGCGAAATAACATGCACCACGCCCTTCACGGCGACGAAGTACAGGTATATTTGTTTGCACGACGACGCAAACATAAATTAGAAGGCGAAATTACCGACATAATTAAAAGATCGAAAAACACATTTGTTGGTACTGTCGAAATTTCTCGCAATTATGCCTTCCTTGTGCCCGACAGCAAAACAATGCCCTACGATATTTTTATTCCGCTTGCCAAAATTAACAATGCAAAAAACAAGCAAAAAGCTATTGCAGTGATTTCGGAGTGGCTACCCAATGCCAAAAACCCAACCGGCGAAATAGTTGAAGTACTGGGCGAAGCTGGCGACAACGACGTTGAAATGCACGCTATTTTGAATGAATATGACCTACCGCATAGATTTGACGACGTGGTAATTCAAGCTGCCGAATTAATTTCAGATGTTATCACACCCGAAGAAATAAAACGACGACGCGATTTTAGGCAAATAACCACATTGACCATTGACCCTGAGGATGCTAAAGATTTCGATGATGCTTTGTCGTACCGCGAATTAGCCAATGGCAACTTTGAAATAGGCGTTCATATAGCCGATGTTACCCACTACGTGAAACCCGATTCGATAGTTGACCAAGAAGCGCAGTCGCGAGGTACATCTGTATATTTGGTTGATAGAGTTGTACCTATGCTTCCCGAACGGCTATCCAATTATATTTGTTCGCTGCGCCCCAATGAGGATAAACTCACTTTCTCTGCTGTATTTGAAGTTGATATTCAAGCAAATATTATCAATCAATGGTTTGGTAGAACAATTATTAATTCCAACAAACGCTTTAGCTACGAAGAGGCACAACAAGTAATTGAAAATGGCGAGGGCGAATTGAAACATGAAATACTAACACTGCACCGCATAGCACAAATATTGCGGAAGCGTCGTTATGCGAATGGTTCGATTGGTTTTGAGCGGGTAGAGATAAAATTTAAACTCGACGAAAACAGCAAACCAATTGATGTATATTTTAAAGAGCAAAAAGAAGCCAACCAATTGATAGAGGAATTTATGTTGCTGGCAAACCGTCGCGTAGCCGAATATATTGGCAAGCCACCTACCGGCAAAGCTAAAACCTTTGTTTACAGGATACATGATGTGCCAAATCCCGATAAGTTAGAAGCATTTGCCGAATTTATAAAGCGCTTTGGATACAGTATAAAAATCAAATCGCAAAAACAAGTTTACGACTCAATAAATCAACTGCTCATTGATGTGGAGGGAAAGAGCGAACAAAATATTATTGAGCAACTTGCCATTCGCTCTATGGCAAAAGCCATGTATTCAACCAATAACATTGGACATTACGGATTAGCATTTACGTATTACACCCATTTCACCTCACCCATACGCCGCTACCCCGATATGATGGTTCACCTTTTATTGGACAAATATTTAAGCGGCGAAAAATCGGTTTCGGAAGTAACATTTGAAGCACTCTGCAAACATTCGTCGGAAATGGAGCGAAAATCAGTGATGGCAGAACGCGCATCCGAAAAATATAAGCAGGTTGAATTTATGAGCGATAAAGTTGGTGAGGTGTACGATGGAATTATTTCAGGCGTTACAGAATGGGGAATGTATGTGGAAATAGTACAAAATAAAATTGAAGGTTTAATTTCGTTGCGCAGCTTAAATGATGATTATTATGTGTTTGACGAGAAGCACTATTGTTTGGTTGGCAGTCGTACCCACAAAAAATATAACCTTGGCGATGCCATTAAAATAAGAGTTGCCAAAGTTAACATGGAACGGCGACAACTCGATTTTACTGTTTGTAACGAGTTTTTTTATACGTAATTAATGATAAGTTTACAAATTTTATGTGTTTATAAATTTAGAACCGATGAATAGCTATTCAGAAATGCCATTAGAACAATATTTTCAAACTAAATCAGCTCAAATTGCTGATCAAATATCAGAAATTATCCGGTTGAAAAAAATATCAAAAGCTGATATTGTTGCCAGATTGGGTATCACCGAGCAAGAACTTGAACAATGGTTATCAGGCAAATATGACTTTTTATTGAGTAACCTTGTCAAAATTGAGCAAATTATTGAAGAAGATATTATTATTATGCCAATACTTTGGAATAGTTATAAAGGACTTTTTTCGACCGATTTGAAGAAAAAGCGCGATAAAGCATTGAAAAACAGACCACATCAGTCGCTTATCAAAGATGGAATCATGAAACCAAAAAATCAGGATAACGAAATTGATAATCTGATGCCCAAAACAATAGCTGAAAAACCGCGTATTGTAGATGGCTTAAAAAAACCATTTACATTCAAAAACAAACCGGACAAGCCTCAATCTAACAATAATAACCAATAATCATTTTTGTCAACAAAATTGAAACAAAAAATCAAACTACCATGCAGAAGCCGTTTCTTGTAGATATAGTTGATGTACATCTAAACACTTTCGCTGTTAATAATGTGGAAATGGAAGAACTTGAGGATGATACCTTTCATTCGGAGATAGTTTTTCGGGAGCAGGTAACAGCCAGTGAGAACTTACTAAGCATGATCGTACTGGTAAATATCTATGCCGACGTGAAAAAGAAAAAACGAATCGGCGCTATCGAAACGAAATGCGATTTTGAGGTACAGAATTTCGAGGAACTCACTAAAAGTCAGGAAATACCCAGCGGTGTTATTGCTTCGCTGCTCGACATCTCACTCTCCACAACACGTGGGATACTGATAGCACGAAGCGCCGGTACGATACTCGAAAACTATATTTTGCCTATACTTGACCCCATATCGTTGGTGAAAAACATTCGCGAAAACGAAAGTTTGGAAGACCTTATTGAAAAAGCAAACAATTATCTGCAATTAGATAATTCGCAAAAAGCCATTGAAATATATTCGGCGGTACTCGAACAAGACGAGAAAAATATGGAGGCGCTTTTCAATAGAGGGATTGCTTTTAAGCTAATTAACGAAAACCAGAAATCTGTACAGGATTATAGCAAGTTTATTTACTACTATCCTGAATATCCGCAAGCTTACAACAACCGCGCAAATATTTTTGCCGATTTAGAACAATCAGAAAAAGCGCTCGCCGATTTCAATAAAGCATTGAAAATTGATGAGCATTTTGCCGAAGTGTATCTTAATCGTGGATCGTTACTCTACACCATGGGCAAAGTGGACGAAGCCCTCGACGATTTTAATAAAGCGATTGAAGTAAGTCCTTTATATTCAAATGCGTATTCGAACCGTGCAACCCTGATGGCAGACAGATTTAAAGCCTACGACAAAGCTATGGCTGACTACAATAAAGCTGTAGAACTTGATCCGAATAACTATGACGCCTATTTTAGCCGCGGGGCTTTGTTCTATAATTTGAAAGACTATAAATCGGCAATTGCCGACTACTCTAAAGCAATTGATATCAATGCTTCGTTTGTTGAGGCATACACCAACCGTGCTAACCTATACAAGAAAAACCGACAATACAACCAAGCCATTGACGATTTGAAACGAGCAATAGAGCTTAATTATGAATACGGTTTGGCTCATGCTGTTTTAGCCGAAGTATATGCAGAACTAAACGACGATAAACTATTTTTTGAATATTTGAAAAATGCCCTCGAACTGGGATTTGATGTGCAGGACTTTGAAACTGATTCAATTATCAATTACAGTACAGACCCGCGTTTTATAGAAATTACGGATACTTATGAGGCGAGTGATGCTGATTAGGACGATATGATTTCTTGTGTTGAAATATATGAATCACTAAACTTAAACTAAATATAATGGAAAAAGTATTTGAAAATGATTTTGTAACTGTTTCGTACGATAAAAATCATGAGCTGGTTAAAGCTGTGCTGTATGATAAAACCTTGTACATGAGTGCAGAACAGTTTAAAGAAATAATGTTGGTTTATCGAAAATGCTTTGAAGATTTTACTGTTCAAAGGTTTTTAATCAATTCGAGCGAATTTATGTTTACCATTGTGCCGGAAGTACAAGAATGGACTAACCGCGAGGTGATTGGGTATGCAATTGGGAGAGGATTAAAGAAGTTGGCGTTTGTTGTAAGTTCCGATATTTTTGCGCAGGTTTCCATCGAACAAACAATGGAAAATTCAGAATCTTCATTTCAAACCCTTTACTTTGACGACGAAAAAGAAGCTAAAGCATGGTTGCTAGCGTAGATACAAAATTTATTTCGACTATGCCTAAACAGTATTAAGCATAGTCGAAATCATTCTGTGTTTATGTGCGGTCGCCGTTTATTTCATTTTGGCTTTCAACTTTAGATTTTCATTTTGTTTTGCTTCAATAATATCGTTGACTTTTTTCTGCACGTTTTTCAGTTTGTCGCCAGAAGTATTTATTTCGCCGGCAATTTTTTGAAGCTCATCAATTTGCGCTTTAATTTGTTTTAGCGTTACGTTTTCCTTTTCAAGGCGTTCAATTACAACATCTTTTGCCGCCATACCGGTAAAAACATCGCCAAGTGTTCTGTCCATATCTTTATTATCTTCACTCAGCATTGCTACTTCTTTCTCCAGATTTAGTTTTTCCGACATCAGCTTTTCATATCTTTCTTTTTCACCGGTTGTGGTGCCTTTAAGCTCCTTGTTTTGAAGGTGAAAATAGATGGCGGCTGCCGAAGCTAATACAAATAGACCTATAGCTACAATCGCAACTATTGTCATTAAACTGGAAGGTTTCTTTTCCACAGTTTTGGTATTGCTTTGCACTTTTGTTTCTTTTACTTTTGTTTCATTTTCAGTTGACATAGTAGGGTATTTTTAGTTTGTTAACTTGTAAAATTTGGCTCAAAATTAATAAAGTAACACTAATTATCAAAATATTTTTTGTAAAAATATTCTGAAATTCAGCAATTTGTTTAAAATAAATTATGAACATATTTCTTTGTTTTTCAAACTACTGATTATTAAAAATTTATTGGTCTTGCATAAACTTATAAAAACTATAACCTGACTACAAAAACAGCAACTTTTTTTTCGAAGTTTTTATTTGTACTATCAAAATTTTACCTATTTTTGTGGTTCCAATTCGGAGAGATGGCAGAGTGGTCGAATGCGGCGGTCTCGAAAACCGTTTTTCGCTTTACCGCGGAACGGGGGTTCGAATCCCCCTTTCTCCGCATATTTACTAAAAATATGGTGTTGCATAAAATTGAAAACCCACAATCAAAATATTTGGTTGTGGTTTTTTTTATGATTATATAGATTTACGCAGCGATTGTAACGAAACTTACGGTTAATCATATACACTTATTTTCAAAGTTTTACAACTTAACTCAATAGTTAAATTATTTTTTTCATTACTTTGAGTTAGCAATCCAGCAAAAAATTATTCCTCTTACTTTAAACCTTTTCTATACGCCGATGTCTAAAAAAACAGGAACAAACTTAATAATCATTTCTTTTTATAAAATTTAATTAAAACATCATGAAAACGAGAGCATTGTATTTTTTAGCGCTGGTATTATTTGGCTTAACCATTAGTTTCAATTCGTGCAAAGACGACGAATTAACCCCAAACCAAACCGCCATTGCTGCGGCTGAGGATGATCTGATAGTCAACGAATCGTTTGATCAAATATTTGAAGAGGTGGATGATGCAGTTGGTAAAGAATTTGGTGGATTGAAAACAGGTACGCTCGACGAATGTCCGGTGCGCACTGTTGATCGTCCAAATGATACCCAATATCCCAAAGTAGTAACCGTTGATTTTGGCGAATCGTGTATAAAAAATGAAATTGTTAAAAGTGGTAAGCTAATTGTTAAACTTACTGATAATTACAAAAAAGTAGGATCGCAACGAATCGTAACTTTCGAAAATTTCAAAATAAATGGGCGTAGCGTAACCGGCACTAAAACGGTAACATTCAAAGGACTAAACGAAAACAACCAACCATGGTTTACTGTAGAACTGAAAGATATGAAAATAACTTTTGCAAATGGTAAACAGGTAACGCGCAACGCATCAAAAAATTTCACCAAAACAGCCGGTGCCGATACCCCGCTTTTGATTTGGGACGACGAATACCTGATTACCGGATCAGCAAATGGCATAAACAGAAACGGAAAAAATTATACCATGACCATTACCACACCTTTACATCGTCAGCTCGGTTGCCGTTGGATAAAAAGCGGTGTCAAAGAATTTGATATTGATAGCCAAAAAGTAGTGATAGACTATGGCAACGATGCTTGCGACAACATTGTTACCATTACTGTAAATGGCGAAACCAAAGAAGTGAAAATTAAAAACTAAGGTTTTGAAATGATTGGATTTGAAAAACGACATTCGACTCGGATGTCGTTTTTTTTATTTCTGAAAAGCAAGAGCTAATTTGTATTGAGAATTTACTGGCTGGAACATACAAAATTCTTATGATTGACTTGTTATCAGCAATAAAAATTTTATCTTTGTATAAATTAATCGCCATGGATAAAAATGTTGGCAATTGTTGAAATGCTCCTAATATCAAACCGGTAAAAAAAATGGAAAATCGTTTACAAGTTTTGAAAATTTACTGCATAAGAGGAGCAAACGTAAGCAAAACCACACAAATATTCAGGGAGCAAAAGGCAATAATAAATTCGCTTATTTGTTTGAACAATTTTGCATATCAAATAAAAATTTTCATGATTGCGAGAAAGCGCAAAACTCAACTACACAGAAACCCAATCAGCCAATTTTTGTTGCCTGTGTCGGCAATATTATTATGGTTTATAGTGTCATGTTCATCAACCAAATATGTACAGCCCAACCAACATTTGTTGACTAAAATGTCGGTGAAATGCGACAACCGAAATATCAATAAGCGCGAATTAGAGAGTTATATCAAACAAAAACCGAATCGCAAAATACTTGGCTTTCGTTTTTATTTGGGGATTTACAATTTGGTTAATCCTGAAAAAGAGCGGGTTCGTGAGGAACGTCGAAAAATAAAAGAAGCCAAAATCAATGAACGACGCATGTCGCGAGGTAAAAAAAGCAAGGAGAAAATATTTTTTACCCGCTGGTTACGAACCATTGGCGAAGCGCCAGTGATTTATGATGCCTATCTTAGCGAACGGTCAACCAACCAGTTGCACACTTACCTACGAAACAAAGGCTACTATTATGCCCAAATAAGCGATACGGTTATCTTCAGTAAGAAAAAAGCTAAAGTATCGTATAGCATCACCACAAATAAACCTTACCGAGTTGATACCATTATATATACTATTAGTCATCCCTACATTGATTCGTTGATACGGGCAAATTTGCCGGGTACGGCGCTCAAGGCTAAGATGCTTTTTGATGTAGATGTGCTGCAAGGTGAACGAAGCCGGATAACACGGTTGGCGCGTGATCACGGATTTTACAATTTTTCGCGCGAGATTGTTCATTTTAATGTTGACAGCCTGGGTGGCGATTACACCGTCAAAATTTGGGTTGAACTGAAGCCGCAGCAAAAGCGAATCACCGATACCGATTCGTTAGGCATATCAGGCGCACCTCTGCAACGATACCGGATAAACAAGGTTTTTGTCAATACACATTATCTACCGCAAAAAATGCTACAAGGCGATACTACCTATCTGCAACAATTGGATACTTTGGAATACAACGGAATAACTATGATTTTCCATCGCGGCGACACCATAAAAGCTGATTTACTAACGCAAAATATTTTTATTAATTCAACCAATTGGTATTCGCAAGCCGATGTAGAAAAAACCTATAAACGACTTACATCGCTACGGTTAATAAAATTAGCAAACATTACTTTTACCGAAGTACTTTCCTATTCAGAGGCTGAAACTGGTTTACTCAATTGTTACATTCAACTTACACCCGCCATATTACAGTCGTACACCACAACGGTAGAAGGAACTAATTCATCTGGTAATCTTGGAATTGCCGGTAATTTGAATTATAGACACAACAGTTTGTTTCACGGGGCAGAGGTATTCGATGTGAAACTAAAAGGAGCGGTGGAAGAGCAGCGTTACTTAAGTTCAACTAACGAAACGCAATTCAGCACAGTGGAATACGGAGCAGAAACACGCCTCACCATCCCACAATTTCTTTTTCCCTTTAAATCAGAGAATTTTGAAAAGCGATTCAATCCAAAAACAACTACTTCACTGGTGTACAACTACCAACACCGCCCCGACTATACCCGTAGTATTGCCAACGCAGCGTTTGGTTACTACTGGCAGAGTAGCGAGTATGTTACTTACTTAGTCAATCCATTTGAATTCAACACAGTACGTGTTCTCGATATCGATCCTGCATTTCAAAGCGAGATTGACACGCTTTTCATCAAATACAGTTACGAAGACCGTGTTATATGGGCATCAAACCTAAGTTATATCTACAACAGTCAGGATATTAACAAAAAAAGCGATTTTACGTATTTCAGAAGCAATATAGAAATTGCCGGAAATGCGTTGACTGCGACTTACGATTTGTTGGGTATAGCTAAAAAATCGGGAAGCTATAATCTTTTCGGTACGCCTTATGCCCAGTATTTTAAGCTCGATTTCGATTGGCGGTACTATCAATCGGTGAGCAAACGCGAAATTATTGCGTACCGGATATTTGCCGGTGTTGCCTATCCGTATGGTAATCTGAGAGCGCTTCCCTTTGGCAAAATGTATTTTGCAGGTGGCGCCAACAGTATTCGCGGATGGACAGTACGTTCGCTCGGTCCCGGCTCCTATTCCGATACCAAACACAAATATCCTAACCAGTTAGCTGATATAAAATTAGAAATGAACATTGAATATCGGTTCAAAATATTCAGTGTGTTTGAAGGTGCGTTGTTTGTAGATGCCGGTAACATTTGGTCTATTCGCGATGATGAGCGACAAGGAGCTAAATTTCAGTGGAATAGTTTCTACAACGAGATTGCAGTAGGTACTGGAATCGGCGCTCGTTTAGATTTTAGTTTTTTCATTCTCCGTTTCGATTTTGGACTTAAATTGCGCGACCCAGCATTAACCGGTAAGCATTGGATACCACAAACCCGCTCATTCTCAAACGACGATTGGACTTTTAATGTGGGCATTGGATATCCATTCTAATCTTTTTGTAATGGAGATAGTTAAAATTGTTAAAAATATTTATAATTTTTAAAAACAAAATATGAATCCATTTGATATAATTGAACCGATTTCAGATAAGCGTTTTTGTAATCGCGAGGAAGCTATTGAATTTATTGAAAAATATACTTTATCGCCTACGTCTGCCGGAAATGTTTGGATTACCAGCGAAAGGCAAATCGGCAAAACCTCACTGCTACATAAATTGTACATAAAATACAAAGCCGAACAAAAAGTAATAAAACGTTATGGTACAGAGCTTAAAATCAGTTTTGTTTATGTCAATGTGCAGGATTGCATCACACAGGACAATTTTTTTATGTACCTTTACATTAAATTGAAAGAAACTTTCGACTTTAAGATTAAAATAGGTAAGGATAATAGATTGAATTTCATACAAGCAATGGAATATATCTATGAAAAAACCAAAACGTTCATTGTTTTTCTTATTGATGAATTTGATGCTTGTCTGAGGTTGATAGCCGAATCAAACCAAGTGCAAGCCAAGCAATTAATAAACACTATTAACAGAATTTCTGAAGGTGAAATTTCAACCGACGGATTGGTACGAAAATCAACTTTTGTTTTCGCTTCCAACCATTCACTTTCCGATTTAGCAGATATTGGAATTATACCTTATGGTTCATTCACGGTACAGGAATATGAATTGAAATGGTTTACGCTAAAGCATATTGAAACGCTGGTTGCGAATTATCTCGAAAATCGTGATTTAAAATTCACCCGAAAAGAAATTGAACTTTGTTATGAAGCCACAAGGGGATATCCACGTTTTACACAAAAACTATTGGCAATTATGTACGAGCAAAAGCCTTTGTTTGACAACGAAAAAGAATTTAGAAAAGCAATAGCCGGTAAATTTGCCAACGATATTGAACAGACTATTAAAAGTTGGGGAGGCGACAGTATGCCCAAACGCACCATGAATGGACTACGAACCATGCTTGTAGAATTGAAACTTGGTGAAAACATTGGCAAGGTTATAGGAACTATTTTAGGTGAAATGGCAAAAAAAATACTAACATAAACAATGGAAAATTTAACAACTGAGTTTTCAAAAAGTCCATTCATTGTAAGTGAGCCGGTAAGTGGAAACAATTTTTTTGACCGCGAAGACCTTTTTATCCAAATAAAAGATTTTGTGGTTTCCGAAACAAAAAATATTTTTTTAATTCATGGTCAACGCAGGATTGGAAAAACTTCGCTTCTGCGAAAACTGTTTGAAACAGCGAATAAAGAATGGAGCGCCGCGCCGGTGTTTTTTAGTTTGCAAGGACAAGCACAGGAACAAATAAGCGATTTAATTGTTGAAATTGCAAAATCAATTCGCGATAATCTTAAAAATAATCAGAATAACTCAGAAAATAGTTTTGCTGATATTAGCGATTTCTACAAAATTTTTATTCCAGCCATCGTTAAGGAACTAAATAATAAAAAACTAATACTGCTTTTTGATGAATTTGATACCATTGGAGCGGTAGAGGCGAGTACTGATGGAAATCATAAAAACATGGCTTATAACGCTTTTATTCCATTTCTCGAAAAAATGATTGAGTTTTTGCAACTGCAAAGAATACAAGTTAAACTAATTATAGCTTGTGGTAGAAATTATAAAGACTTGGAAGAAAACCGCTATGGACAATTATTCAAGTTTGCACAACAAGCCGAATTGTACATATTCGATAGACAACAAACCGAACGGTTGATTGCTAAAGCCAATGTACATATTCCTTTCATTGACAGTGCAGTAGATGCAGTTTTTCATATTACGGGTGGACATCCCATGTTCACACAATGCGTATGTGATGCTGCCTTTCGCTTTGCGGAAAAAAACAAGCTGCCTGCAATAACACCCGAAATAGTAAATAATATTACCGAAGAAGTTGTAAAACAAAACGCCAGCGCTGTGCTATGGATTTGGCACTCGTTGCCCAACAAGGCTAAGATTATTTTGTTTTTAGCAGCACACCAAATAGCAAATGAAATTTCATTTAACAGAAATAGTATAATTCAAAAAAATAAACAGTGGAATCTTTTACCGTCAATAGATAATTTGGATGATATGCTTAATTTGCTATTATGCAACCGTTTTATAAAACATTTTGACGAAAGTGAGAACTATATTTTTAATGTTGAGTTCATTCGCAAATGGATTTTACTCGAGGTAAATCGTGAGAGTCTAAACACACTGATTTCAACCAAAGATAATGAATCAACAAACCAATCTGTACAACCACACAGGAGCGTATCTGAACAGATGAGAAAATATTTTTTAATCACCAAAGAAAACGAGCTAATCTACGCTACCCCAAAAATACACAACATACCCCCATTCCGCTTAGTTTATATTGAGGGAGTAGCTGATAACAGCTTCAAATTAGGCGAAGACACCACAGTAAATCTCAGTCCCTTTTATATGGCAGAATTTATTGTAACACAAGAACTATACAAAGCCGTAACCGGAAAAAACCCTTCATATTTTTTGGAAAATGGCAGCAAACGACCGGTCGAACAAGTAAATTGGTACGATAGTATCAGGTTTTGTGCATGGTTGAACAAGGAATTAGAAAAATTGGGCGCGGATAAATTCCGTCCATTCGAAAATCTACCGGATTTCAAAAATCTGGCAGATTTGAAAGATATGAATTTAGATAAGTTACAATTAAACCCAACAAACCCGGGATTTAGGTTACCCACCGAAGCAGAATGGGAATATGCAGCACGGGGAGGTATTGTTGGGACACGCCATGGCGTGTCCCAACAAGCACATGGCGTGTCCCCACAAACAAAATATGCAGGTAGCAACGATATAAACCAAGTGGGCTGGTACCGTGTTAATAGTGGTGGAGAAACAAAACCCGTAGGTTTAAAATCTCCGAATGTTTGTGGTTTGTACGATATGACAGGAAACGTATGGGAATGGTGCTGGGATTGGTATAGTAATTATGAAAAAGGATTGTACACCAATCGGATAGAAGCTAATGTACATTTAGAACGCATAGTCAGGGGTGGCTCCTGGCATTACCATGCCGGCTATTGCAACGTTACCGCCCGTTACTACTGGGCGCCAAACCAGAATGTCAATGATTTGGGCTTTCGTGTGGTGTTTGTCCCATTATTCTGAATCAGATGTCCGACTACTTTTGTAAGCCAATTATTTCAGGTTTGCCACCAGAAATTCTCTGTTCAATCGGGCGATGTGTGCCAGCGAAATACTTTTAGGACATTCCACTTCGCAAGCACCGGTATTGGTGCAATTGCCGAAGCCGAGTTCATCCATCATAGTAACCATAGCTTTAGCGCGGCGTGCTGCTTCAAGTTTTCCTTGAGGTAAGAGCGCCAAATGCGACACTTTAGCAGCCACAAACAACATTGCCGAACCATTTTTACAAGTTGCTACGCAAGCGCCGCAACCGATACATGCTGCTGCATCCATTGCTTCTTCGGCATCGTCTTTGGCTATCGGAATGGCATTGGCATCGGGGATACCGCCGGTATTTATTGATACAAAGCCACCTTCGTGCAATATTTTATCAAAAGCGCTACGATCAACCACCAAGTCTTTCACTACTGGAAAAGCCCGCGACCGCCATGGCTCAATGGTAATGGTATCGTTGTTTTTAAACTTGCGGATATGCAGTTGGCAGGTAGTAACATCCTCATCGGGACCGTGTGCCCGCCCATTGATAAACATGCCACACATGCCACAAATACCTTCGCGACAGTCATGATCAAACGATACCGGCTCTTTTCCTTCATTAATAAGCTGTTCGTTTAAAATGTCGAGCATCTCCAGAAATGAACTTTCGGGCGAGATGTCGCTAACTTTATATGTTTCAAAAGCTCCTTTAGTTTGGGAGTTTTTTTGTCGCCAAATTTTAAGTGTTAGATTAAAACCTTGTTTTGCTGACATAATATGCTCGTTTTTAAGAAAATAATATTGCGAAGTTGACTCATATTCCACTACAAAAATAGTATAAAAAATGAAATTCTTTGAGCTAAGTGCAAAGATAATTTAATTGTTTCTACTAAAAAAAGTTATTTATGAAACATTTTTGTGGAAGCTGTTCTATAACAGCATCAATGCTCACTGTTAATAGAAAAATCCACATCCACAAGTTTAATTCCGCAGAACAATATGATTTACAGGTCGCCCCAACGGAGCTAATTGATTATCAATCTTCGCTCCTATTATCAGGTCGCTCCTATGGAACTAAAACCACAAAAATGTTCCAATGGCGTAGAGTACTTTCTATCAATTTTAACTTGACAATGATAAATTTCAAAAGCTTATTTATCATTAAATTAACATTATTACTACGACTCGGTAATCAGGTCTGGTTTGGAGGCGTTTATGTATTGTTACTAAGGTTGAAGAAATAAAATATTGTGTCCTCTTTTATTGTTTCATATCTTCAATTATAGTAACTAATAAGGTAAACTGTTTTTCAAATCCTTATTTCCTTATTTACAATAAACTACTAAAATATTTAGAAAGAATTATAATTTAACATTGTCGAGTTACTTATAAATTTGAAATCTTAGCATAATATCACTTCTTTCCGATATTAAAAAGTAACAAATAAACGAACAACCTATGTGTGTACTTAGTAATCAAACAGTTATAGTCTGTTAAAGTTTTCCTTGCCATAAAAAATATTCTGTACCAAAATTTTGTTTGAGAATTTCAGTGGTAAGGTGGGTTGAAAAAATCCCATAAACCGAGGATCCACTTCCCGACATGGCAGCATAGACCGCGCCCAAATCATACAGCTTGCTTTTCACTGCTTCAATTTCAGGAAATTGTTTAAATACAGAAATTTCAAAATCGTTGCAAATACAATGTTTCCAATCGCTTATAGGCAGCTGGATGAGTTGGCGCAATGATACAGCAGGCTGGTGCGGATGTACGCCTGAGTATGCTGAGCGCGTGTTTACGTGTATGTTAGGATAAACCAATACAAGGTGGTAAACATTTAGATTCAACGCAATGGACTCGAAATAATCGCCACGCTCAAAAGCAAATACCGGCTGATTATCAATGAAAAAAGCACAATCGCTACCAAGTTGCCGTGCATACTTAGCTAAGTGATCATTACTTAGGTTTAAGGCATACAACTCGTTGATAGTTTTCAGCATAAATGCTGCGTCGGATGAGCCGCCGCCAAGCCCCGCTCCTATCGGCGTAATTTTATGGAGGTGAATCTCTAATTCGTGAATTGTAAAGTCTTTTTGCAATAGCCGAAGAGCTTTCAAAACAATATTATCGTCTGCGCTACATCCGGTAACAATGCCGGTTGTGGTTAGAGTAGTATTTTGTTTATTTTCAACAATTTCGAGTACATCACTTAAACCAATAGGATAAAACACGGTTTCGATATTGTGAAATCCATCGAGGCGCTTATTGATTATGTTTAACCCGATATTAATTTTTGCATTGGGAAATTTGACCATGATTTAATTGAATAATGGTGAATGATTTATAGTACATATTCAGCAGATATCCTAATAAATGCCTTTCCTATATAAGTCCGATCAATAACCTTTCGAGTGGTCGTATCTCCTCGAAAGGTTTTTTAAAACAATACCCATCTATAATTTATCTCCAAAAAAGTGTAACAAAGTTAAGAATTTATCTCCAAAAAAGTGTAAAGCTATTAGTTATTTGCGGATTAATATTTGCGAAATATCCTATATTCAGCTTTCGTGGCATAAAAACAAAATTCTTAGTCGTTAATTATCCTTTGTCAATTAATAAAACTATATTTGCCATAAAATAACATAAAAAAACAAATGATTATGAACAGAAGAAATTTCATTCGTAAAACAGTTGCAGCCGGCGCTGGTTCGTTAATTCTAAGCAATTTAGCTGCGCAAAATCACAATAGACCGATAATAGGAAATACGCTGAAAGGCAAAAAGATACTCTACGTGTGGGGTGGATGGGACGGACACGAACCGGAGCAGTGCAAAAATATTTTTGTGCCCTGGCTCGAATCAGAAGGAGCTATCGTTACAGTTTCCAAGTCACTCGATTCATACACGGAGACTACATTAATGAAATCGCTCGATTTAATTATACAGGCATGGACTATGGGCGAAATATCTAATGAACAGGAAAAAGGACTTCTTGAGGCTGTGAAAAGTGGCGTCGGATTGGCAGGTTGGCATGGCGGATTGGGCGATTCGTTCAGGAAAAATACCGAGTATCAGTTTATGGTAGGCGGGCAATGGGTAGCGCATCCGGGTGGCGTTATTGATTATAAAGTCAACATTATCAACAAAAAAGACCCAACTACTACCGGCATCAATGATTTTATGATTAAATCGGAACAATACTACATGCACATTGATCCAAACGCGAAAGTATTGGCTACTACTACATTTACAGAGGAGCATGCAGCATGGATAAAAAACTGTATTATTCCGGTTGTCTGGAAAAAAACTTATGGTGTCGGACGTGTTTTTTATTCGTCGTTAGGGCATGTTGCTAAGGATTTTGAAGTGCCAGAAGCAATAGAAATAATGAAACGCGGCATTATCTGGGCAAGCCAAAGCAAATACGAGCCTGAATTTATTTGGGTAACACCAGTTTATGAAAAATAAATCTATTACTATGAAAAAATTGATTTCATTATTCATACTGCTAACCACCGTATTTTATAGTTGCAACGAGAATAAAGCGGTGATTATGACCGTAACAGGTGAGGTTGATGCATCCAGTCTGGGAGCAACGCTTCCGCATGAGCATATTTTAGTGGATTTTATTGGCGCCGATAGTACCGGATACCACCGCTGGGACAGGGAAAAAGTGAAAGCCAAAATGTTGCCTTATCTTGTTGATGTGAAAAACAAAGGATTGAATACTTTTGTTGATTGTACACCGGCATATTTGGGTCGCGATCCGTTATTGCTAAAGCAGTTATCCCAAAGTTCGGGCTTGCTGATTTTAACGAATACCGGCTACTACGGTGCGATGGGTAATAAGTTTTTACCTCAACATTTTAGCACACTGCCGGTTGATTCCATTGTGAAAATTTGGACTGACGAATGGGTTAATGGAATTGAAAATACAGGTATAAGACCCGGATTTATTAAAATAGCCGTAGCAAACGACGCGCATTTGTCGGAGCTGCACCAGAAATTGGTAACTGCTGCCGCTCGCACCCACTTATTGACAGGTTTAATCATCAATTCGCACACCGGTCCAAACTCACCTGCATTTGAACAAATAGAGATATTGCGCAAGGAAGGTGTTGATCCATCAGCTTTTATCTGGACACATGCCAATCGAGGTACGGTAGATAGTATGATTATAGCTGCCAAGCAGGGTGTTTGGGTATCGCTCGACAAATTGGATGAAAGCCCCGAAACCTTAAAGTATTACGCTGAAACACTCACGCAACTAAAACAAGCCAAAGTACTTAACAAAGTATTAGTGTCGCACGATGCAGGTTGGTACGATGTGGTACAAGGCGACACTTGCAAAGTTCGCGGATACACAGCCATTTACGATAATCTTATTCCATTACTTAAGCAATCGGGATTCACCCATGCAGATTTTTTGCGCTTATTAGTTAAAAATCCATCAGAAGCTTACACAATTCGCGTGAGGAAATTTGTGAAAAAAATATAGATATTGGGTGGCAAGTATTGAATGACAAAAATTCAACCATTCGTGTTCAAGCAAATTTTTACAATCAGGTAACATTTTGATTTGTTAGGTTATAAGATTATTTTTGGCTAAATAAAAAAGAGATGAGTTCAGTATAAAAAGCTACAATTTTTGTTTAATCGTTTTTTATGTACCAGATAATTAGTGTCCATCCACAAAGTCGAATTTTGCCAAAAAAGATGAATATAATATCGCCACGAATTATCTTCGATGAGATCGCTTCGCTAAG
>JFJP01039914.1_pt1 | contig 17492 bp, 34 predicted proteins | sample 431651 | NCBI WGS metagenome assembly JFJP01 (sample SAMN02602958, study PRJNA72255) | Microbial mat metagenome, whole genome shotgun sequencing project. | biome: fresh water; feature: sink hole; material: water; isolation source: purple microbial (photo- and chemosynthetic) mats found in...
TCAATGTTTAGTTTCATTTCTTACCTAATTTAACAGAAATTTCTACATCATCACCAGCACTTAGTTTTGTGTCGGTTTTTGTGGGTGCATACTCTCCAGCAACTTTGATTAACATATCAAACGCTTTTAACCTATTGCCATCCTCACTTTGCATTGCTAAATCTTTAAGACTTTTAACTATCTCTTCCATATCAATTCCGTATCTCAACTCTGCTTTTTGCCCTAATTCTTTCAAAAAAGATTCCACCTTAGTGTTCCTTAGTAACTTGCTTGCATTTACTTCAGCTGCTTGACCAGTCGTACCATACACTTTCTTATAAGCCTGTAACCCATTAAAACCATTCTTGTGGTATTCTCTACAGAAAGCCTCATGTCTAATATTCAGTTTCTTTTTTGTTTCCATATTTTATCTATTATTCCTTTTACTTTTATCTTTTGTCAGGTCTTTATAAAATTCCCTAATCACTTCAACATTTATAAAACTAAGATGATTAAACAATTCTTCCCTAAATTCCCAACTACTTTTAAACCCTGCTAAATCTAAAATTCTCATCATTGCAAAAGCACAGTGGTTTGCTTCATGATACACATTATCAATATAAACTTTTTTTTTGTAAAAAGCAAAATAACCTAAATTGATATACCAATTATCATCTTTTAAATAACCTTCAATATCTTTTTTGTTGTATATTTTGTAATTGAAACAAGCCCCTGCTGTTCCGTTCCCACCTCTACTTTTTCTAAAAAACTTTTCACTTTTATAAATTCTAATTTGGAAATAAAAAGCCCAGTTACCATTCTTAGTCAATTCTAAACCTTTTGATTCTTTTGAATATATTTTAGCTAAATCTTTTATGATTTGATTTGTTTCAGTAAAGTATATTTGTTTTTTGTAGTAGTTCATAAATCAAATAAAAGCTAACCTAAAGCCCTATAAAGAGCCTTAGCTAGATTTCCTACTATTCTTTATCTACACCTATGTCTGGGACTTTTCCTTCCCAAGTTACAGCTTTTACACCCCACATTTGAGCAGTTTGCAGTTCAGTTATAGCAATTGATAACATTCTTTTTACTTCGCCATCTTGTGTGGCATTTCTGTAAGTGTGTAAAACATCTGCTAATTCAGCACACCTACTCTTAATTTGGTCAACAGGCTCGTATCCTCCTGGATTAAATGAAACTCCCATTGCTTTTTGACCGTACGTTGGTTGTTGTGTATTTTCTTGCATAGTAACTAATTGATATACATATATTTTGTTATTGTCAAATTTTTTGCATTCATACAGACAATGTTGATTCGGTGATATAGTTTCCCCTACCCTATACCACATCAAATAAATCTGAAATACTTTTTTTAAAAACAAAATTTTCCACATAAAAGTTTTTTTCTTTTATTTCTGAATTTTTATGCTTTTCAATTGCTTCTGTTTCTAATCGTTTTGCATATTTTGTATATTCTTCAATATACTCTATTTTTTGTTTAAATTTTACAAAACCCTTTCCTATTACTTCAAATTTGGCTTCATTCTTTTCAATTAAAAGCATAACTTGGTGATAATCATAACCAGAAGAAGAGGCTAAAAACACTGGTATTTCATTTCTAACATATTTTTTGTATTGCTGAATATTTGACTTATTCGCATGAATATTCTTTTTAACTTCTATAATACAAATAGGTCTTTTTGATTTTGCATGGAAAATAACAATATCATATCTACTTTTTCCATCACTAACTTCTAATCTACAATCTACACCAACTGATTTTAGATTCAAATATATATCTGCTTGTATTTCTGCTTCTGATTGTTCAACTGGATATTGTATCATAGTATAATATATATTCTATTATTCCTAACATACTGGTTAGAAGATTCTGAGTAATGAGTTCAGCCCCCTTACCCCCATATTCTTTTTTTATGGAAGATAAGAAGTCTGAAACAAACACTCAAAACATACTGTATAAGTTAGTTCTTCGTTGTTTAAGTCCTTTATTACCCGAGGCAAAAAGTGTCTAATAGTTCCCTTAGTATGCTATTAAATGGACGAATTAAGTTCAGCCGCACTCGTTTTACTTGACAAAAATAATCTAATCATAAACTATAAAATAGTTGTATGAATCAGAACCCGTCTCGCAAAAGGCGGGTTTTATTTTGTTGCATAAATCAAAAAATGATCCATTTCTGGATCATAAAAAGTTATTTTTGGTTTGTCAAATTACAACTCAGAAATCAATTGTTTCAAAAACGCTCAGCCTCTTTTTTAAGGCTTTTTGGCAGCTTACTGTTGAAAGTTCTGTTTAACTCCTCTTGCGGGCTTGATTTTAGACATAACTTTAATTATTTCTTAAAAATTCAGACAAAATAACTCGCACAAATTCAATCTGTGAGTGTTTCTGTCCTTCAAGCAATTGTTGGCTTGCCCATTGCTTGTATGCTTGTAATAAGGGTTTTTTAAGCTCGATTGGTAACTTAAGGCGGGCAAATTCAAAAGTTTTAGGCATAAAGTTCTTTTAAGATAAAATTTTCTAAATTTTTTCCTATGTTTTTTTTATTTATTTCTAAAATTACATCATTTTTCCAGTTAGAGTGACCAAGCTGATACTCTTCAATTGTTGCATATTCAACCTCTCTAATTGAAGTTATTACTAATACTATTTCTCCATCTTTAGTTTTTTCTTCTTTTCTTGAAATTTCGGTTGTGGTTTTGTTTTTATCTTTTACCAAAACTGCACTAGCTTCAGCGTAATCAATATCACAATCTATCGTTTCCATGGGAACTCTTTTAACCCCGAATTTGTCGTAGGTTAAAAAAATTCTTTTTTTAGTTTTAATTTTTAAATTTAATGGCAATAAAAAAAAGCCATTGCTAAATACTAGATAGTTTGAATCTTCTGATTTAACTGTAGTATATACAGAATCATAATCTATATCCCAATCGTCGTCATAAGAATATACTTCTCTTATAATTATATTTTTTGTCATATTGTTTTTTTAAAAAAAGTTCTTAAAATTGAACTTAATTGAAGTATAAAATAAAATAAAAGGATTGTCAAGCCCTATCGTCCCTTTTTGTATATTTTACATTAAAAAAGTTGATTAAATAGGGCTAAAATAGAATTTGTAAAATTAACATTGAATACCAAAATCTTGTAAATTAGATATTCTTTCTTGATATTTAATTGTTGCCCTGCCGTCCGTCATATAGCGTTTAGTAGCTATATTACACCTAACCGCCCTAAAATCACGTCCTACCCAAGTTTCAAGATGAATAGTCTCACCTTCGTCAAAATAGCAACGTGTAATAAGTGAGGCAAATTGTTCAAGTCCTTGCTGCCATGAATTGAGACAATTGTTAGCAACTCCACAAGTTACAATCTTTCCGTCACCAAAATCAGTGTTTCCAACGTTAAATGGATTCATAGTTTGCACTGCACGCCCTTTTGTTCCCATATGGCTTTCGTTATGCCCTACAGCTAAAATAAAGCCATCAGGAATGCTAAATTTATCCGCTGTGTCAATAATCATTTGAGCTGTTAAAGGCGAGCCAGGCGTGTAAGTTAGCATATACTTGTCAACCTTACTTTTTCGCTCTTCAATTGTTACAACTGGGGCGATTATCTCACCCCCTGGACTTTTGGGTCTGTTACTGGTGTTTCTGTTGCTGGAATTGTTACAAACAGCAAAGCATCACAAGTTTTTAATTCTTTGTAACTGCATTTAGCAGTTTCAAGATTTTCAATCGTTTTGGCGGTGTTATCCGCTTCAAGTGTTAGCTTCTCAATTTGTGATTGCAATTCAAGCAATTTAGCTTCTTGCTGATTAATAACAACAAGCTCTGATGTTGTTAATCTAACTTCGCTTGCGGCGGCTTCGGTAATTTCTGGCTGTGGTTGATTTGTTACGTTTAAAATAGCAAAAAAAGCTACAAAACAAATAAAAAGGAAAAAAACGATTGTTTGAGTATTTATTTTAGACACAAATTTGGTTTTTAAGTTTATAAATTTAAATAATAATTTTTATAATTTCTTCTACAACAAAGTAGAAAATAATAAGTAAAGGGAAAAAATCTAGTTTTTTAATTATTTGAATCATAATTTTTCAATTAAATTTTTTAAATTGTTTAAGGCTTGTTTCTCCTCTTCAGAAAGGGCAGAAACTAACCCAATTGAAAGTTGTAGTTGTTTAATTTCAGTTAATAAAGACATAAAAAATAAAATTAAAAGCGAATAAAAAAACTAAAGTGTTCATTGATAGAATAGTAAGATGAATTAGTGCTTGAGATATTTCTGACATGCGTTAAAATTCACTTAATTCTGAAAAATAAAACTCTTCAGCAACTTCCTGGGCAACTGTTTCGTCGTTGTCAACGTTTTGACTTCCTAACATTAAGTCAAGGGAGTCAAAAAAGTGTTGTTCGTTAGTCATAATTAGTTTGTTTGAATTAGTTAATTAATTCTAATAATAATTATGAACTATTATTTACACCTTGTCAACTAATACTAACAAGGAAATACCTATTCGCTTTATTAAATAGCTACAAATAAGCAATTTACAAAATGTAAAAAGTGTATAAAAAAGTGTAAATAAATAAATAAAAACCACTCTTTTTGGAGTGGTGATTAGTTGTGGATAAGTGGTTATCAATAAGTTATTTATCTAAAATTGATTGAATAATAACGGTTTGGCGTGGAGTTGTTGGCTTTAAGAATTGCGACTCGTCAAATTCTACATTTAACTCTGAATAAGCTCTCTCAAGCTCTATCTTAATCTTCTCACCGTCAAGCGTTGGCTTAGGGTAAGAATACTTAACCATAACTTCAGCACCAAAGTAGTTGGTTGCTTCACTCTTGCCCGTTCCATCATCATGCAAATTTTCTTTTGCAAATTCTTTGATCGTTTTTTCAACTTTCTCAAAATTCTTTTGTGTTGGTTTTAACTCTACAAAAATTCGTTGTAAAAGTAAAAACTTTTCCCCCTCTTGCAATGTTGGGTCGTTGGTAATCGTTGATGCTAATGCGTTAAACATCGCCCCAATTTTTGCAATTTCTAGATTGTAATTCATATATTTTAAATTAAATTATTTTGCATTAACCACCATTCGCAGGGATAAAATTCAATTTTTTCCCCTACCTTGTAGTTTGCTTCTAAACCATATTCCAGACAAGATATAGGCACACAATATGTTTTTTTTGGCTTCTCTTCTTCAAACTCTAATTCGTCTATAACAATACATTTTGCTGTGATTGCTACAAGCAAGCCATTTGCTATGTGCCAAATATCATATTTTTCATTTTTGTTGTCCATATTGACTAAAAAGGCATGGTTATGCTAATATCAGTTAAGTCAATGGTTGAAATATCTGGCAATTCTTGCACAACACTTGTAGGCTCACTGGCCTGCGTTTTTGCACCTTGCTTACTCGTCAATAGTTCAATCGTGAATACAACAATATCTGTTGCATATCCTTTTGTTCCATCTGGTTTATCCCAACTTCGGTTTTGGATTTTGCCCTCCACCGCTACTTTATTTCCGCGTAAAGTGTACCGCTCAATAACCTCAGCGGTTTTTTCCCACGCGATACAGTTGATATAGCTTGTTTTATCCTTACCCTCGTTAATTGCAAGTGTAAAGTTCGCAACTGTTTTACCCGTTTGTGTGCTTCGGATTTCAGGGTCTTTTGTCAAATTTCCGATTAAAATTACTTTGTTCATAAATATATTAGTTGAAATTATAAATAAATTATTAAAAATTAGTATTCAAATGGCACTTCATTTGGCTCTGGTATGTATATATTAAGCTCACTACTTGCCCACATTCTCACAGTTGAAAGAAAATTTTCAAATTCAATCGTTGTAAGTTCAGTAGTAGAACGTGGCACTTCAATTTTTTCTTTTTTATCAAGTAAAAACTTGAATTTAAGTGCATCGTGTATTTCCTCAGCTAAATAGCCCAATTCTTTTGCCAAAATAAAAATAACTACACCCCAATAATATCGGTTTTGGCTGTTACTTCTAATTTTAGTTTTTTTAGAAATTGTTATCCAAACCTCGGAATTATTTAGTTTTTGCACTCGTAAGGCTACTGCTTGAGGGTCTTCGTATATGAATTTACCCTCAATAATACTAGCAAGAAAACGTGGTGTAGCCATATTAGACTTCAGTTAAAGGTCGTTTATCTTCTAATAGTGCAGTTTCCTCAACTTTGACTTCCTCGACTTTTGTCAAAAAAGCTTCAATTTTTGCGATTAAATCAGTTGGAATATACGCCTTGTATGCGTTGAGCCATACTTGAGTTTTGTCTTTTTGTAATTTTTCATTTTTATCAATTTTGGTTACAAGCAAGTTCGCTTGATTGATGATCTGATTTTTTGCTTCTTCCTGTTTTTTTGCTTTTGCCATTTGATTATTTTCTTCTTCCTGTTTTTTTGCTTTTGCCATTTGATTATTTTCTTTCTCAACGTCTTTGTCTTCCACCGTAGGAATCAAAAACGTTTGCATGAGGCAATACTTCAACGCACTTGACTGGGCTTTGTTTGTGCCTTTGTCACTTGTATCGATAGCGTGTCCAATTCCAGTGGCTGTAACACTTGAACCGTCTATAGCTGTAAACGTAAATTCCATTTTCACAATTGACGAATATTGAAGAGACCTTGTTGTTTGTCCATTGTATACTTTTTCTTTTTCCTGTATTTCTAATGTTGTTTCCAGAACTTTCGGAATTAAAAAAACTTGGTGCTTAACAAATAACGAGTGTAACGAATTGTACATATCGTCAATTCCACGGAAATTGTATTTTCCACCATTCCCCATGTCGGCTTTGTTATTTTTGCCGATATGGTCAACATCGGTAAGAACTCCGATCATTGATTTATAAATTAAATGTTCTGACATAATATAAAAAATTGTTATTCTCTGATAACTCAGTTTTCAGCTAAATGCTGATTGAAGAGGGCAAGATTCGACTTGCTGGCTAAGGGTATCTGATAGTTCGTTGGAGGTATATAGAACCCCTCAGAATGTTGCGGAACTTAGCTTTAACATCATTATAGCTCAATGCTACCACCTCTTCAATCAATATTCAAACTGTAAATTAGCAAAAATGCTAAAAGTAGGAGGCAAGGATTCGAACCTGCGACTACGGAGTAACTACCAACTTATCCAGCAGAAGCCTATCTTTGTTGTTTTAAAATGTTACAGCCCGCTCTACCTCTGAACTACTCCTACTTTTAGCATTTTGTAAATCGTGATTTTAAAGCTCTTCACTTGCTTGATTATTATTGCATATTACTTTGAACTTGTCAAGTAATCATCTAAACCATTTGTCTTCTTTATCTACATCAGCTTTTTGAAAATCTTCTTTATTAATTGAGTCCAAAATATCCTCAATTAAGGCACAAATCATAGAAGATTTTGACGCAAATTTTGAATCGTTTATTTTTTTAATTGACTTAAATAATTCTAGCGACTGATTGATTAATTCAATTCTTTCTGTAGTTAATTTAATTTGTTTAATTTCGCCTCTTTCGTTTTCAAACATAAAAATTATCGTTATCTTAGAATATTTTGAAATTATCGTAAAAAATGTCTAAAAGTGTAAAAGGTTTAGACATTTAACCTGTTTTTTTATCGTAAGCTTCAAATTTAATTTGATGCATATACAAGTTAAAATTCTAATATTTTACAAATTTCTTCAATATAATTATATTCCTCATCATTTTCAAATTCTTCTTCCATTGCCTCCCATTTTTGGTGGTTAACATACCATTCTTGGTCTTCAATAGTTGAAATTCTAATTGTTGTTGCTGTGTGAGACATTTTTTTAAGCAATTCTTGGGCTTTAAATTCATTAAATGAATATTTAACCACAAAAGCTTGAAAATCGTCTTGGTCTGCGAATTGCTTGATATAGCCCCCAATTAATGAATCTGGTGTAGTTATAATTTCTGCAAATTCAAATTCTCTGAAAGAATAACTATTTGTGTAGATCCAATCTGACAATACGGCATGTGCCAGTGTTTTTTCTGAATCTTGCATATAAAAATATAAATTGTAATAAAAAGGAAATTTTTTAAAGAAATTTCTAAAAACTTAAACTTCGGAAAAGTAACTAATCGCAAGATCTAAATCAAAAGTCTTCTTTCGTTACTTGTTTGATGTTTCAATTATATATTATTATTTAACATCTGTCAAGTAATAATCTGTATCAATACTTATTTGTCTCTAATTGGCGGGGTTTGTGGGTTTTATATTATTTATTTTTTTGTGTCTTTTTCTTTTAATTTTCTAATTTTATCAAAGTAATTTTCAAACAAGTGGTTACCCCAGCGGTCTTTAAGTCCATAAAAGTTTTGAGGAGTTGACCTTTCCAAACCAGCTAAAATTGATTTGTTTGACAAAAGTTCATCCTCCCAAAAACTACAAGCCCAACTTTTAGAATCTGCCTTTGCCTCTTTGTCCTTCTTCCAAAATTCAAAATTTTTGTCAGCGTTAAAAACATAATTTTTATATTCTGAAATTAATCTTGAATAAACCTCTTCTAAATATTTTTCTAAAATCATACTTTTTTTAAATTAATTTTTAATGTTTTAAGCATTTCAGCCATATGTTTTTTATTCTCTTCTATCTGTTCATCTGTAAGTTGTGGTTCTACTTCCCTTTCATACGTTTGGTGCGGATAATTTGAGTCATAAGAGGGTTCCTTGTCTTTTTCTTTTGCTAATTTGGCTATATGATAATCTTTTCTGAACCAATCTTTCCAGGCTATATCCTTATAAATGGTTTCTTTTTTATCCTTTTTATTTTCACAACCCCAAATAAAATATTCTTCCCAATCCTCGTAAGTTCTAACTGCATTCCAAATTGAATACAGAATTGGGCTATCAAGTATTTCAGGTAAATATTGTTTTGAAAGTTCCATGAATTTATTTAAATCTGGATTATTATTAATCTTTTTTGGAGGCGCGGGGGTTTCTACTCTTTCTTTTTCATTTATATTATTTTCTATTATATTAGGTTGTATTATATTATATTGTTCAACACCTGTTGAATTTTGTTCAAACACCTGTTCAACACCTGTTGAATTTTGTTCAGTTTGTGTTGATTTCTCCATTCTTTTTTGTGCTGATACTTTTCCAGCCTTACTTTTTTTCTCACGTAGTCTATCTAAATTCTCCATTTTTTCAAACACGCTTTTTGACCAAAAATAAAGATGGTCTTTTTCAAAAATATCAAAATCAAAAATAAGTTTTTTTAACTTGTTTGGATCACAATGAATATCAAAAGCAATGTCATCTATACTTTCAATTTTTAGTTTGTAATTTTCTGTTATTGCTAATTTTAAACAAATTTCAAAAAATATACCAATTCCCTCGTGCCCTATTTTTCTTTTTGCTGAAATAAATTCTTGTTGTTGTAACAGGGTCAAATCGAAACCCAAATAAAATGTGTTGATCATATAGCGAGATTTAAGGCATTAATTGCCTTAATGGAAAATAGGCTCTCGCTAAAGCCACCTATACTCCATTAAACCAACTAAAATCTTTAATACTTGAAATATAACACAGAAAATAACCTTTGTCAAGTTTAATTGTGCAAACAAAAACCCCCGAATAAAGGGGGGTAATGTTTTATTTTTCCAAATAAGCATTTAATTGTATCTGAGTCTGTTAGCACAGGCTCTTATTATTTAAACAAGTTTTTGAATTTTGTCAACCTCAAACAACTTCAAGGCTAAATTATAAAGGTTTTCAAGTTGACTTGTTTCCTCGGCAATATCTAAACCGTTCTTTTTGTAAGTTATTTTGCCATTTTTAGATACAGATTTTATTCCGCTGTTATGTGATTTTGTTTTTAGGTCGCCATAACCTAAATAATAGGCTTCTGAATACAGTTTATTCCACTTGTCGGCAAACAATCCATTATTAGTATTAACACGACAAATTTGATTGATTTTAGCCCTCATTGTCTTTGCTGGCACACTTTGGCTGCGTTCAATTACAATTTGGTTTTTATAATCTAATTCAGCTTTTAGTTTTTTAATTTCGTTTGTTGCAAGTTCTAAAACATCTAAAGTTGTAAGTTTCTTTTCTTGTTTTGGCGTAAAATAATTGTCTAAAACCTCGTTCGCAAATATCTCAAAATCAACTGAAATCCATTCAGCAAATTTTAGTGCAATTTTTTTATTTGCCCAGGTTCCATTTTTATTTCCTCCATTTACCACTACGAGATTTTCACGGTCTGGGTTTTTTTCTTCAAAAGCGTTTAAAAATCTTTGAGTTGCTGGCAGACGTTTCCAGTCAAAAACGTCTTTGTCAAAATACTTAGCAATTTTGGTCAAATTAACTAAGTTTTTTTCTTTATCAATCTCAAATAATGAAATGTCAAAATTTGGTTCTTCAATATCAGAAATATCAAAAATACCTTTATCTGCGTTTGTTAGGGAATACATAAAATGTAAATACAAAATTGCCCCTGGCTATCCTTCCGAGACATGAACCAGGGGCAAATTGTGGAAGGATACTTGCGTCGTGTTCGGATACAACAACAATATAGCATTCTTTCATTTTTGTCAAATAGATTGAACGCAAAAGGCCTGCTTAAGGACACCTCCTGTATTCAAACTACTCAAATTGATTAACAAAGTGCAAATCTCAACTTAATTTAAGCCTTGCACCCTGTTAACCAGGGCAGTTGGATGTTGTTACTCAAAACAACAAAAATTCAGATAAAACAAGAGTTTTTAAGCTCCAAAAACTATGTTAACTTGCTTTTTATATTTTGTCAAAAATGGCAATCAAAACTGACATAATAAAAGTTGATTAAAATGCTTAATCGTGGACAGTTTACGTCGAAAAAGTTGATTAAATAGGCGTTAAAAGGGATGTTCTGTGACACTGTATTTATTTATTGACATTAAAAAACCTCCCTGCACAGGCAGAAAGGTAAAAAAACTAAAACTAAAGAGCCTTGTTTTTCCCTCACAAGGAGGTAGGATTACTCACCATACAATAGTTAGAATTTTGATGCATGGCGGTGGGGTTATACTCGTATGGAGTATTTTTTACAGGTATTTTACCCCCAATTCCCTAACCTTAAAACCTTATCTAACAAGAATTTTCAGGAGCTTTTTAAGCTAATCAAAAATTTCTATTTCTGTCAATACTTGACAATCTTTAAAAAATACGATATATATTCAATAATATATATTGAAATATGGCAATTTACACAATCAGATCTTTGACAAAAAAGTTAAAGTCAACCCTTAAAAAGGGCAAAAAAAGATATTCTATGCAAACAGTCCGTGACCTGTTGTTTGAGTTTAAAGGTGATGAGGTAGAACAGGACGGCTTTTCAATTTCTGCAGTTTTAAGTGATGAGGATATTTCAATTTTTAAAAATCTGTATGAAAAAAGAGTCAAAAAAACAAGTGGCCCAAAATTTAAAAAAGATAGGGTATGAACGAGGCTATCAGAACCTTTCATGAGCTGAAAGAGGCTGGAGAACTGGCATTAAATACGTGTCTTGTTTGTGAAGAAAATAACTATTGTATTACAACAATAGAAGAGGCTAAAAAAGAAAACTTTGAAATAATTTGCGTATGAATCAAACTGAATACGATTTACAATGTGAGTGTGTGGAACACCTCGAAAAATTAAAAAATTCTAATAAGATTGACTTTTTTACAGCAATTCCAAACTCAACTTTTACAAAAAGCTGGGCGGTTAAACGTAAGAATACTTTGAGTGGTGTGAGAAGTGGACTGTGTGATTTGTTTATTGTTATAAACGGTATTCCGTTCTTTATAGAGTTAAAAACACTTACAGGCACACTACAACCCAGCCAAAAAGAAGTTATAAAAATATTAAATAAAACTTTTAATTTAGCTTATATTGCTTGTAGTTTTGACGAATTTTGCATCTTAATTGATGACTGTATTATTGCAAGCACAAACGACATAAAATTCAAAGATACAGAATATGCTGAAGCTGATGGCAAAGGTGCTAAAATGCTTAAAAAACTAATGAAATATGAATAATGCGGAGAAATTAAGGCTGATAAATATGGCTTTTAAAATTGAAATTTGGAAAATAGTAAATTGCTTTTTTATTTTTATTTAATAATGTTTTTAGTATATTACTTGACAAGTGTAAAAAGTTATGATAGAATGTAGTTAATCAATAACAGAAAAAAGAGAAGTTGACATAGAATTACACCCTGACGGATATTCTGTTAGAGTTTGGGCAATAACCCAGAATATAAACATTACAGAGTTTTATTATGCCTGATCAACCAATCCAATTTTTACTAGACCAACTTGCTACTAATGAGCAGGATAGCCCCAAATGGAGACGTACTTTTTGAAGTGGCATTTCAAGACCACTATGGTACTTTTTTTGACCAGGTAGGAATTATACAGCAAGCAATTATCCGCACTTGCCTAAGCCGTGTGAATGGTCAAGTTGTTTTGGGGGTATTTAAGAAAACAAGAGCTGTAAAAAGCTATGATGGGAAAATATTAAAATACCAAGAGTATTCAGAACCCTTGTATTATTCTTTTAGCAATCCAATTTACAACGGCAAGCCCCTTAACGAAGCAATCCAGACCCTCCACGAGAAAATGCTTGAGCTTGTGCCTGAGTATCAGCTTTGGATTGACAGAAATACTCCTGATTTAATTGACGCGACAGCTTACGCTATGGATACTTTTTTAAACAATAATCCAAACTAATTTATGTTCAGATTTGCTATTGAAGACTGTAGATTGTGTAATAAAACTTTTTTTAAAGAAAAGAAAAAAGAAAGATGTTGTGATAAATGCAAACCAATTTACAAAAAAACTATTAAAACAAGCCAGAAAAGAAGCTTATAATATAAAAACCCAAGGCGATAATGTAAAACCAATCATTGACCGTCTTTACCAAGAATTTTTAAATAATAATAATAAGTAACTAATTTATGTTTTTAGTAGAAAATTTAGAAAAAATACAAGGATTTAGCAGGTTTTTTGAAATAGTTAAAGGTAAAAAGAAAAGAGACTTATCAGTAGAAGTCACTCCAAACAGCTCTTCACCTGTTATTTATTTTACAAAGCCAAAATGGATGACAGAAGAAGAGTTTGAGGTTATTATGTCTAATTTATCTGTCAGTATTGACCTTGTCAAAGTCAAGAGCGACTTAAAAACACTTAAAAAATCAAAATAATATGTCTAACTTATACAACCTAACCAAAACCCTCCACACCCTAGTCCAAGAAAAAGCCAAAAAACATGGCTTAGAGCTGGAGATTGAGAGTGATACTGTTATTTTTATGACAGATATTTTGAACAACAGAACTGGCACTTGCATTGCTGAGACTATATCTGACGATTGGCAATTCAAAATCCAAGCCGACCAAATCCGCCAAATCTTGTGGGTTTTTAGAGATGTTTTGGGAACAAATCCTAAGCATGAATATTATAGTCAAGAATTTGAGGCTTTTAAGGAAAGGCAACTGGAAGAAGGTGATGATTTTGATACTAAAAATGCAATCTGTTTGGGGCGATATAGGGTCAAAAAAAACTTTACACCCAAATCCCAAGCCGAAGCACTTTGTCAAAAATGGCTAGGAGGCTTACAACCACTCATCAACTCCGAACCCGAAACCGTTTTGACGGAATTAATAAATATTCCAAGACTTTTGCCACTTCGCGGGTACTATTATTTTAATTGGTACTTTAGCTGAATTTTTCGATAAAATAATAAAACGATTATGTTCCAAATAACACAATACCTACAATACCGCAATACCCCAAACGGCAAGCCCAGAGTGCTTGTTGAGGGGGTGGATTATCATCATACTAATCAAGACGGCATCTGGAAATATAACCGAGAAGAACAGTAGAGATTGATGGGGTGGAATTAAGAAGTTTAATGGTTCGCCACTCAAAAGAATATCCTGAAGTATATCAGTTTTTATATTTTGATGGAAAATCTTGGAATAAAGCAGAATCCTACACAACAGGTAATCTAAGTGACAAATTTCTATCCTATGTTATAGAAGATAACTTATATTTTTTTGAATCCGACCCAGCCAAATACTCAAAATTACTTTGGAATTGCTCCGAAGAAGAAGGGTGGAAGAAAGTTTTTGAATTGTTAGGAATTAAATTATAGCTTTATGAATAAATACGAAAAAGAATTAATTTTAGGAATTTTAAGCAAAGATGAAAATATGCCTGAATGGGGTGGAAATGAAGGTTATAACGAAGAACAAAAAAAAGTCTTTCTTGACTTTAATAATTTTTTAGAAACTCTTCAACCAAAAAAAAATGATGGAATTTACTTTTATGTTTCTTGTTCGCAAGCATCAATTGCAAGACATTATGGAAAAATGGATATGAATGGGAAATTATACAAATATATTTACACCTTAGATTGTTTAATTTCAGAAAATTTTTTAGCAAAATATAGGAAATTTAAGAAAAAAGAAATGAAAGAAAATAAGATAGAAATACCAAGAATAAACGAAACTGAATTTTTGATTTGATAAAAAACACCAAATGAATAAATTATTAATAATTATGACTAAACACCACAATATGCAATCATCACTAAACAAATTGGGTAAAGTAGTCACCCAAATATTTCATTTTAAAGATGGAACTAAACGAACTTTTGACGGCCTATTGATTGAAACCGTAAAAGAGGGTAAATTTACAAAGATTAACAGAACAAATGGCTCTATATTATGTATTAATGCTGATAATGTCAACTGTTTTGAAACATTTTCAGAAGATTTGGAGGAAGAAAAATGTTAGAAATTAAATTGTAATCTTATGTCTCCCAATATCACCACAATAATAATTGTTATTATAATGAAATCACCATTTATAATTAGCTGTCTTTTATGCTACTATAACCCTTCTTTTTGGTGGCTTCCATTGCTAACCTTGCTTTTTCCTGGTAGTTACCAGATAAAATCAAAATTTGAGAATAAATAAATTGCTTTTTTGATTGTATTCAATGATATTTTTAGCGTATTACTTGACAAATGTTAAAAGTTAAGATAAGATGTATTTGGTAATTAGTTTTATTTATGAATATACAACAAAAACATTAGAAACTTTGTTATTAGGTGGAGTAGTAAAAGAGATTAAACCAAAAATAAAACTAACTTTAAAATAAATAACCTATGTCTAACCTATACAAACTAACCCAAAATTTGCACAAAATAATCCAAGAAAAAGCCAAAAAATATGGTTTGGAGTTGGTTATTAAGAGTGATAAAATAATATATTGGGATAACTTTCCAGAAAAACCAAGTGATTACCATATTGGAGATAGTTCAATGCTAGTTAATGCCCCAGACAAGCCGACCAAATCCGCCAAATCTTGTGGGTTTTTAGAGATGTTTTGGGGGAGAATCCTGAATGGACTCGTGTTGAAAAATTCTATAGTTATGAACTTTGCGACCAATGTGGTAATGCAGATGAAAATACTAAAATAAAATCCCAAGCCGAAGCCCTCTGCCACAAATGGCTAGACGGTTTAGAACCACTCTTTGACCGAGAACCCGAAACCGTTTTGACTGAATTAATACAAATTTTAGAAAGTATTTAATTATGCAAGAATACCTTAAAAATCAAATTGTTTTAAATAAATTTTATGAAAATAATCAGTTATACTGAATTTTACGCCATTTTGAGGGCGAGTGGATTCTCGTGTACTTATAATAACGGTAGAGACTTGCATTACTTGCTTGAACCAGTAACAACAAGTAAAAATGGTAAAATTCATCATATTTTTTGGAATGAAAAAAACGTTTTAAAATTCAAAAAAGCGTATGTAAAAAAAATGACAAAATACGCATGGGGTAAAAAAAGGATGATATAAAACTAAGCATAAATGTTTGTTTAATCATGTTTGTAGTTTATCACTTGACAAAAATAAAAACAAGTGATAAACTACAAGCATGACCAAAAACTCAAATTTTAAAAAGAAAATCGGAGAAAAAGCATACAACTTTTTGTCTCGTAATTACAATGATGACTTCCTAGCTGAACACCTACCATCAATCTTCGGTGTGCTAAGTGACATTAGATATATTCAAGAAGGGGAATATCAAAAATTAAAAATTTTATTAAATGAAAAATTTGAGAATCAAATAGAAGAAGTAAAAAAAGCAACAAAAACAGCTAAACAATTATTAGATGAAGCAGGTTTTGACTTGCACGATAATATCAAAGAAGAAAAAGATTATTTAATTTTTGAAAAGTATTACGAAGAGGGCGAAAAACTTTGTAAGTTTGGTTCTTATAATGCGACTGAAAGATTTTCAAGACTTTTCTGGATAACCAGGAAAAATTTTGAGAATATAAAAAGAGCGGAAAAACCAGCTAGACAAGATGAATACAGCACCTCTTGTATGAGCGTTGGAATTTCCAAAGACAAAGGAAATGTAATGCAAATCTGCTCACGTTACAACCACACTGTTTCTGGTTGTGACAATACTTACAACTCTAATCTTGACAACATCGTTGAGGGATTAACTGAATCGTTTAATACCGATTACAACTTGCGAATAAAAAAGTCAAAAAGTGTAGAATTTGATAATTTTTATTTACAAAATGATAAATTTTTTCATTACCATTATGAAATAAATGGTAAAAAATACGGAGATAATACAGTTGACGGCGTATATTATGATCCCTGCCAATTTTTAATTTTTGATAATTATCTTTTAGATTTGCGAAAAAAATATATAAATATACTAGACCATAGTAATGACTGTCTTCTTGATATTATCAACGACAAAATTAAGAATGGAGATAAAATTCAAATTTCTAAAATAGAAAAAAATATCTTCCTAAAAATTGGAAGTTTGGAAATTGAAATAAACAAAAAAAGGGTTATTAAATTAGCTGATAATAATCTTACAAGTTGTGGTAATTATTTTTTGAATCACAACGAAACACTAACAACTATTGAACTGCCTAATCTTACAACTTGTGGTGATTCTTTTTTGAATCACAACGAAACACTAACAACTATTGAACTGCCTAATCTTACAAGTTGTGGTAATTATTTTTTGAATCGCAATGAAACAATGACAACTATTGAACTGCCTAAGCTTACAACTTGTGGTGATTATTTTTTGTATCGCAACGAAACACTAACGACTCTTGAACTGCCTAAGCTTACAAGTTGTGGTGATTATTTCTTGAATCACACCAAAACACTAACGACTCTTGAACTGCCTAAGCTTACAAGTTGTGGTAATTCTTTTTTGCATCACAACGAAACACTAACGACTCTTGAACTGCCTAAGTTTACAACTTGTGGTGATTATTTTTTGAATCGCAATGAAACACTAACAACTCTTGAACTGCCTAATCTCACAACTTGTGGTGATTATTTTTTGTATCGCAACGAAACACTAACAACTCTTGAACTGCCTAATCTCACAACTTGTGGTAATTATTTCTTGAATCACAACAAAACACTAACGACTCTTGAA
>JFJP01038514.1_pt1 | contig 17489 bp, 12 predicted proteins | sample 431651 | NCBI WGS metagenome assembly JFJP01 (sample SAMN02602958, study PRJNA72255) | Microbial mat metagenome, whole genome shotgun sequencing project. | biome: fresh water; feature: sink hole; material: water; isolation source: purple microbial (photo- and chemosynthetic) mats found in...
AACTTGTTTCTATCGCTATTCTACACCTACGGTGTAAAAAAAGAACGAAAATAATTTGAGCTGAAATTTTTGCAATAAATTGATATAATGTGATTTAAAATACTTTCAAATTGCAATTTTTGACAACCCACCTGACAGGTTTCTTAACTTTAGCTACATTCATTTACAATTCACTGTTCACTACTTACAATCGTTGTTGGTTCGAATAAACAAGATTGATGGGCGTGTACCATTTGTGATAATATTTTGTAACAGAAATGACTTCACCCGCTCTACTCAAAAATTTTCCGGCTTTGTTTTTGTTAATTATTAAAGCCTTCCCATTTAAAATTTCATTCTTTACCGTTTTAATTAAATCTTCTAATTGCATGGTAGGATACATCTTGCCTAAGTTTACTCCTATTTTATTGTTGTACAAATCCATTTGAGTATGAGTATAAGTAGGCAACATACCCTCTTCGAGAATGTTTTGTTTGTAATCGGCATAGTTTCCTTGTTCGTGAGCTTTACCTAAGCTCAATGCTTTTCTTTCGCCAATCTTTTGGCACAGCATAGCCATCCATAAAATGTGCCTAAAAGCATCTACTTGCCCACCGTTTTCGTCGCCATCGAGTTCGGCATCGGCTATTGCATCAAAAGCCAGTTGCCGAGCTTGGTGGCTAATACGAATAGCATGAGCCGCCGACAAAGGATTTAGCAATACCCACAATTTCTCGTGAAAATGCAATTCAAAAAATTTATCCAACAAGTTACGCATATCTGAATTAGGAATTAAGAATTAACAATTATCAAAAGTATTAAAAATAGTTCTGTTTGTAAAAATAAAGAAATATATAGATTTAATAGATGTAATAGAATGATTAAATTTTATAATTTAATTATTTTATTAATAAATTAAATTTTAAAGTTTATAAAATAATTCATTTATTATAAGTATTATTAAAATAGAATAAGTACCAATATATTTTAATCAATACTTACATATATAATTATAAAATATTCAATAACAGTGGTTAATAATATGAACATAAAATAAGATTAAATTTAAGTAAAAAAGAAGATAAAAAAGAAGATTTTCTAATTTTTAAGCCCAAAATATACACATAAAACAGTCTTTTATAAGACAATAAAAAAATAGTTGAAAAAAATTTAACATTTCAAAAAGCAAAATAATAAGGTAATTAAAACAATAACCAATCTTCCATAATACCAATAAAATAAGGGATTACAGAAGAAAATACGCTTTTTTAAATTTTAAGGTAAAAAAAATAATATGATAAAAATAAAAAAAATATGAAAAAATATTAAAAAAAATTTGGAAATAATAAATATGTAGTATATATTTGCATTGTGAATTTATAATAATAGTTATATCAATAATTTATACAATAATAAATGATACAGTAATTATAAATAAATTCATAAAAAAATAATAATTAATTAAAAACAATTAAAAATTTAAGTTATGAAAACAGTAGAAAAAAACTCAAAACAAACGAATTTAGGTTACGAATTTATCGAAACAAGAAAAAAGAACGCTTCGATAAAAAAGAAACAAGATTCGAATCAGTTAGAAAGAACAATCAAAAAATTGGCTCAAACCAATTTGCATGCAGCAAGCGATGCGGGTCCTTTGAAAAACGTTCTTCCTTTTAAAGAGAGCCATAAGTCATGAACTTCGGTTATCGAAAAGGAAAACCTTTTTGAAACAAAGCAAACCAGCAATTGGTTAAAGTCAATAACACGATATTTGTTCTTAGTAACTATACATTTGATGTTGTCTCCGCAAATTTTGCAGTCGATTACAGTGAAAAGCGAAGACCATAAGAATGTAGAAATAAAAATTAGAACCATTACAGTAATTAAAAAACAGGCTCGTAAAGCGATGTCTTTTAATAATTACAGCAACGAGGCTTCTATGGAAAGTGTTCTTTTGAGCGAAAGAACAAAAGGTATAGGTAAAAAGTTAAGTGCTAGTGAATGGGATTCTGCTTATTACGAAACGCTTGCGTTTATAAAACAACACGAGGGTTGGAACAATGGTAAAGCGTATTACGATGCCGGTGGTATCAAAACGATAGGTTACGGACACGTAGTTGCGAAAAACGAACATTTTGCGGAGCAGATAACACAAAAAGAAGCCGAATTGCTTTTGCAAGCCGACTTTAGCAAAGCTCTAAGAGCTTGCGACAGGGAAACAAGATTGTGTGGTACACAGCGTTTGGCTATTGCTCACTTTATCTTCGCCAAGGGTGTAGGTAATTTTAATAAAAGTAAATTGAAAGAGAAACTCCGTGCTGGTAAAGATATTAGTAGCGAGATTTTGGAGTGGGGTACTTACCGTGGTAAAGACGGAAAAACTTATCATTCAGAGTATTCGTTAAGTATTCGAAAATGGGAGATTGAAATGTTTAATAGGTAGTTGTTTTTTTGTTGATAATTCGATATATACCTTTTCCTGATTGCCTAGAGTTGGAAAAGTCATCTTACTTAGTCCTTTAAGTAAGATTTTAAAAACGAAGGCTTGCAAATTTTTGCAAGCCTTTTGTTTTTTTATTCGAGTACCTCGTGTGCAAAAAGGATAATCTTAGATTTGTTGGTCAAACCATCGGTAATAATTGAGTAGGTTAAAAATAAGTACATACTTTGCTTTGCTTTTGTTAGTTTGTAGGCTCTTGTTTTGAAAACGCCGAATTGTTTGAGTTGCTCCACGATGATGTTTGATGTATTTTTTTCGTTTTCAATGCTGATAAAGTCATGTTTTTGATTAATCAATTCGTTTTCGTTGTATCCTAAGGCAGCCAAGAAACGCTGGTTGATGTTTGTAAAATACATGGCTTCGTTCAATTCAGCATAATAAAGCGAACTGTCGATAGTTTTCTTAATTTCGTTTATTTCTGTTTTCGTTTTTAGAAGTTCTTCTTCTTTGAGGCTGAATTCATGAAGCTTTTGATTCATCATTTGCTCTTGAGTTCTGATAATCAAGTTTTCTTCATGAATTTTCTTTTCCAGATTTTTGGTTTCGGTAATATCCACGGCGAATTTGAGCACTTTAGTAATAACTCCATCTTCGTCTTTTATAGGCGAATAGGTTTCGTTGAACCAATGTTCTTTTTGGTTTATTTTAATTCTACCAATTTGTTTTATAATGTTGCCTCTCAATACGCGTTCCCACAGAGCAGAGGTTTCCTCAAAGTTATCTACAAAATCGAAAACCGATTTGTTTAGTATTTGGTCTTGAGTAAGTTCTAATGTTTCTTCTACAATTTTGTTGGCGGCGGTAATGCGTCCGGTTGCATCGTATTCGATAACAAAGTTTGCTGCATTTATCGAATTAACAAGCTCTTGCAGTGCAAGTTCTCTACGCGAGGCTTCTTCTTGAGTTGCTTGAAGTTCTTCCATGTTTTGCCTCATTTCTTCTTCTTGCGAGGCAAGTTCTTCGGCTTGTATGTTTGATTGCTCCAGAAGCTTGGTTGTTTGCATGTTTACTTTTACGCTGGCAAAGGTAGATGCAATATTGTCGGTTATTATTTTGAGAAATTCTATTTTATAGTCGTCTAGTTTTTCAAAAGCGGCAATTTCGAGAGCACCATAAAATATGTCGTTGAATAGTAAAGGAATAATAACCAAGTCGCTAGGCTGCGCTTCCCCTAAGCCCGAAGTAATTTCGAGGTAATCGCTTGGCAGCTTGTGCAAGTGTATCATTTTTTGCTCTAAGGCAATGCTTCCAATTAATCCTTCTCCGATTTCAATTTTTTTGCTTGTAAATTTTTTTCTATCGTAAGCATACGAAGCAATCAGTTCCATGAAAGGCTGGTTGTCTTGGTCGAGATGATATAAAAAGATACCTCCTTGGTTTGCATCAACATAGTGAATGAGGCTTCGGATAACGTCATCGCCTAGTTTGTGTAGGTTTTCGTTGCTTTGTCGCAAGATAGATGCAAACTCGGCAATTCCTTTGTTAATCCATTTTTGTTGTCGTTCTTCTTCTTGTCTTTTCTCTCGTTCTACATGGGCTTGTTTAAGGCTGTTTTGCATTTCTTTGAGGCTTTGGCTCAAGGTATCGGATTCGCTAAGTTGCATTACTTGGGCATCTAAATTTCCGAGTCCAATTTGCTTAGCAAAGAGGTCTTTTTGCTTGAGTCCGTCAACTAAGTAATTGACATACTTTAGAATTGCCGTAATTTCGTCTTGTTGCGAAAAATAAATTTTTTCGGGAAATTTGCCAAGTGCAATTTGTTTTGTATAATTTTTAATTGTTTCTAAAGGAGTAACTATGCTGCTCTGTATGTATGAAATTGAAATTAAAGTAATTGCACTAAAAAATAGAATAAGCAAAAGCAAAAGAATGCTATTTTTGCGAGCTTGCGATTCTATTTCAATGGACACTTGTTCTTTTAAATATTTTATGTCATGAATAATTTTGGATTCTAAATACAATAGTTTTTCGTAATTTCCGAATCCATAAATTCCTATTTCTTTGTTTGTTTGGTAGAGTTCATCGACTTGTTGCAAATAAGTACTCAGGCTAATTTGGAGGTTGTGCCTTACTTGTGGAGTAAAAGAAGGTTCGAGAGCGTTTGTGCTATCGGAAACAATTCTGAGTAATTCTTGGTTAATTTTGATAATATTCTGAATTTCGTCTTTTCTTTCGCTATATAAAAAATCGACATGTAGAAAACTAATAAGCAAGGCTTTAACTTCTGGATTTTCAACATAAGGAAATTCCGATTTCATTTTTTGGTTCAAAAATAATAACGAGTTAATTAGTCCACTCGATTCATTTCCTTTTTTACGAAAAAGGAGTTCTACTTGATTGTATATTTTTTTTAATTGATTGATATTTTGATGAATAGTGTCCAGTTTCATTAAATTGGCATTGGTAATTAACCCTAATTGGCGATTATCTAATCGTATCAGTTTAATTGTTTTGTCAATTTCAGTAAATTCGTTTTTACAGATAGTACTGTGGTGTGAAATACCGGATTGAATAAATTCGGAAGTTTTGGAATCGTGCAAAATAAAATCGCGAACGTTGTTTTGCAAAATAAGAAAGTTTGATTCTATTTTGTATAAGGGAGCAAATTGATTGTTTTTATTAATATCATCTGTAACATAGAAGATTAGGGCACCTATAATCAGAAGCATTGCAACAACAATGTAGCTAATTAATCTAAGTTTATTGCGTATTTGACTGAAAAATAATTTAATCTTCATTTTACTATTTTTTTATTTTAAAGTTGCTAAATCGTTCTGTTAAAATATTAAAAACTAGCTAAGCTGTGTTGAAATTGATTAGTCGAGGTTTTCAAAATCTACATATTCGCCAATGCTTTTGTCTAATTTTTTACCTGTTTTTTGCGTTTGCTGAATTGTAATTTCGCCTTCGGGCTTCACTTCATGTTCGTGAGCTTGTTTGTTGTTCAAATTATTCATTGTTTTTGTCATAATATTGTAGATTATGTTTTTAAAAACAAATTTGAGAATGTAGTAAATTGCTACAAAAATAAGCAAAAATTTAATAAATGCCATTTTATAAAAATCAATATTTAATTAGAATATTTAATTATTTTTTTGTGAATCAATAGTATTGGGTAAAATAAAATTTCAGAAAACAAATGTCAATAATAGTTGTTTCTAAAATAAAATAAATCCTATTTTCAAATTCTATTTAGCCCAATATTAATGTTAATGTTTTGTTTATAAGTTTTTTAACTTCAAAAAAATCAAAAAAAATATGTATAAAGATAAATAAAAAAATAATTTTATTCTAAAATTATTAAAAAAAAATATTTTAAAATAACTTTTTGATGACCGAACTTGCTCGTGAGCGAAATTCTAAAGAAAGTAAAATTACGCAATTTTTCGCAAATTATAATAGCAAATTATTGCACTTTTGCATTGTTTTTATCGCAAAATACTGAAAATGATGCTTTTAAAACGATTGCTAAAATTTCAAGAAAAAACTTAGAAGCCATGATTCTATTATAATAGCAAGGTAGTTGCGCAATAGCATTCTTGTTATTTTACTCGAATAGTAGTGAGAAAAAAGAGAAATTAATGTGCTTGAGAAGAAAACGCAAAGCACCGATTAATAGTTAATTTCTTTTTATACACTGATATACAGTTTATTACAAAAACCATACATGTCTTTTATTTTTACTTCTTTACTTAAAATAATAAAAAGAAATAAAAATCGTACTTTTTTTAGTTTAATCGATGAATTTTAAATAAAAAATAGTAAATTGCACGCCAAAATATTAGGCATACAAACAAATAAACAGATTGAAAAATGCTTTACAACAAAATAATAGAGCTTAATAAATTCAATTCGTTTTAATAATAATTGCAAATTTAGATGAAAGGTGCTGCTTTATTTCAAAATAGAAAAATAGAAGACGGAATGCACACGAAATATGAATATATTCACTCGGTTGTGCTTAATTTCTCTTATCTAGTTTTTGTTTTAACAAATATATCGGGTTTGTTTTACGAACAGTTAGAGATAAGTATTTTGTTATCTATAAGCTTGCTTTTGTTTATAAATATAGGCTATCGCTCCATTAAGCACGATGAGAAAAAGGTTTATTTTATGAGTTTTGCTTGGATTTTTTGGTTTGTGCTGGCTGTAATATCAAGCGGCGGAAAAGTGGGAATCCACAATTTTTACTATTTCTTCTTAATATTATTGGTTCTGTATCAATTTCCTAACGTTTTTTTTCCAATGCTGCTATTTGTTTTAGCATTTAATATGCTTTGTTTTAGTTCGCTTTGGGGTTTTGATAAATATGAGGAATTGATAAAGACCTATTTGTATCACCGTGAGGCAACTTACGAAGATTTTGTGATACAATTAGCAGCCAACAACGCTGCCATAGCCATAGTTTGGCGTACAAGTTTTTTGCTTAGACGCAATACATTGAAAAATATAAGCAACGAAATTACTAGGGAAATACAAAACGAGCAGCTTGAAAAAAACAAAGCATTTGCCGAAGAAATAGCTATTGGCAATTTTAACATAAAGCTCGATACTAGCGATGACGATATTCTGGCAAAATCGCTCGAAAGCATGAAAGAAAGCTTACAAAAAGCACAAGAGCGCGAGCGATTAGAAAAGGAAATGAATGACTTTAAAAATATAGGTTTGGTAGAAATAGGTAAAATACTACGTTCGGAAAGCCATATAGAAAAAATGGCTAGTAAAATTATTTCAAAACTAACCAAGTATATGGGAGCAAATATGGGGGCAATTTACTTGCCTGTGGAAGATAAAAAAGGAACGATTTTGCACTTAGAACTAAAAGCTGCTTATGCTTTTAATATGAACAAACATCTAAAAATAAGCGTTTTGCCTGGTTCAGGTTTAGTAGGAACCGCTTTTATGGAGAAAGAAAATATATTTCTTACTGAAATACCCGAAAACTATATCAAAATCAAATCGGCTTTAGGCGAAATTGCACCAAAATGTCTTTTGCTTTCGCCTTTAATTTCAAACCAAGAGGTAATAGGAGTTATCGAACTAGCTTCAGTAAAAATATTTCAAGAATATGAAATTGAATTTGTAAATGTTATTTCTGAAAGCATTGCTTCTACTATTATAAATACAAAACGAAACCTACAAACCGAGTATTTACTAGAAGAAGCAAAGCAATTAACCGTAGAAATGCAAGAAAAAGAAGAAGAGTTAAAACAAAATATGGAAGAAATGAAAGCAACACAAGAAGAAACTGCAATTAAAATTAATCAGTTAGAAGCACAAATAAGCAAATACGAGCGGCATAAATAATTATAATACAATCAAATAACCTGTTCAAGGATTTGTTGCATTTAGCATCGTGCCTTAAAATTTTAAAACAATAAAAAAAATATATATGCGAAAATTTATACTTATATTAATTTTAACAAGTTATACATTCACTGCATTTACACAAACAGCAAATCACTGGGAAACAGCTATTTCGGCAAACGATACTTGGAAATACTTTGTTGGCACAAGCCAACCAACAGCAGGTTGGACTCAACTAAACTACTCCGAAAGCTCTTGGCTTTCGGGCACGGGAGGCTTTGGCTATGGCGACAACGACGATGGCACTATCATTGCAAAAAGTATATCGGTATTTTTGCGCAAAAAATTCACAATCAAAGACCTTAGTAAGTTTACAAAAGCAGTGCTTCATGGTGATTTTGACGATGGCTTTATCGCCTACCTCAACGGCGTAGAAATAGCTCGCTATGCCATGAATGGTACTTTGCCTACTTACGATACTCCGGCAGCTAGTTTCCACGAAGCTAACCTTTATCAAGGGTTGCAGCCCGAAACTTTTGAGATAAGTAAGGAGATTCTAAAAAAAGTAATGATCAATGGCGAAAATATTTTAGCAATACAAGTACACAACGAAAATGCTTCGTCTTCCGATTTAAGTTCCAATTTTTTTCTTAGTTTTGGAATTGTCGATAATTCGGTTATTTACTCCACGCCCCCCTCGTGGTTTGTTGCACCAGTTCCTTTTTCTACAAACTTGCCCATAATTTCTCTAACAACCAATGGTTTAACAATACCCGACGAACCAAGAATAGTTGCCAACATGGCTGTAATAAATAACAAAGACAAGCTAAATACGCTCGACGATGCTCCCAACGAGTATAACAGTCGAGTAACCATAGAACTTAGAGGAAGTAGTTCGCTTAGTTTTCCAAAAAAATCATATAGCCTTGAAACACAAGATCCACTAGGCGAAAATTTGAATGTTTCGCTTTTAGGAATGCCTGCTGAAAACGACTGGATTTTATACGCACCTTATACCGATAAGGCTCTTATTAGAAATACAATATCGTATAAATTGGCGCGTGATTTGGGCAAATATGCGCCACGCACGCATTTTTGCGAATTGTTTTTGAATGGTCAATACCAAGGAATTTACGAACTTACAGAAAAAATAAAACCAGACAAAAATCGTGTTGATATTGACGATATGTATTCATTTGAAACCTACGGCTATGAGCTTACGGGTGGTTATATGCTCAAATTTGATAGAACTGACGCAGGTAATAACGGTTGGTACACAGCTAATTATGTTCCAATTGCCTATCATTACCCCGATATGTACACTATTGCCGAGGAGCAACGAAATTACATCAAGTCGTTTGTAACTGAATTTGAAGCTACCTTAGTAAGTAGTAATTTTGAACATCCAACCAATGGATATGCAAAATATATTGATACAGAATCATTTATTGATTTTTTCTTTATAAACGAAATCACCAAAAACGTAGATGGTTACCGTTTAAGTTCTTTTTTATATAAGGAAAAACTTACCGATGGCGGCAAAATAAATATGGGACCTGTTTGGGATTTTAACTTGGGTTGTGGAAATGCCGACTATTTTGATGGTGGCGCACTTTCGGGGTTTTCGTATTTACTCAATAGTTATGCCGCGCCTATGTGGTGGCAACGTTTATTGGAAAGTGAAGTTTATACTACACAACTCAAATGCAAATGGGAAGCCATGCGAAAAACAAAATTAAATACCGACACTATTTTTGCCTACATTGATAGCACCGTTGCCTATTTGAACGATGCGCAAAAACGAAATTATCAAAAATGGAATATTCTTAACCAATATGTTTGGCCTAATGAATACATTGGTGGAACGTATGAAAATGAAATTAGCTATCTAAAAACATGGATAAACAATCGCATGAATTGGCTTGATGCCAATATGCCAGGCACTTGTGCGGTTAATTCTATTTCGGAAAACGAAAATCAATTCAATGGATTAAAAATATATCCAAACCCATTTTCAGAAAACATAAGCATCGAATTTTATGCCCAAGAAATGGCTGAATATGAAGTAAGAATAACCAATATTACAGGGCAAATTGTACACTCCGAAATCCAAAAAGTGTTGGCACAAACCACTATTGAGTTTCGATGGAACGCAAAAGCAAACAATCAAATGCCAGTAGAATCGGGGTTTTATATTTGCCAAATTCTGAAAAACGGACAGCTGGAAACAAGCCAAAAAATAGTAAAACAATAGCTATTTGGCATTAGACGAAACATAAAAACATAGCAAAACAGATATGAACGAAGATTTTTTGCATTACATTTGGAAATACAAGCTATTTGAAAAAGAAACGCTAATAACCAATAATGGAAAGCAAATAGAAATTCTTTCCACTGGAATGCACAACCACGATGCGGGACCAGACTTTTTAAATGCAAAAATTAAAATTGAAGACACCATCTGGGTAGGAAATGTAGAAATTCATATCAACGCAAGTGATTGGGACAAACATTTGCACCAACACAATCCGGCTTACAACAATGTCATTTTGCATGTAGTTTATCTGAATGACGCTAAAGTTTTCAATAACAATAAACAAGAAATAAACACGCTTAGTTTGCATTTTGATGACCAAATTTTCAAAAAATACGAATCGTTAAAATCAAAAACTCACGATATTGCTTGCCATAGTTTTGTGGAAAAGATTGACAACTTTACGCTCAGTCATTGGACTGAAAAGTTGCTCATCGAAAGGCTAGAACAAAAAACCCAACTTGTTGAAAATCTATTGGAAAGCACAAAAAATGATTGGAACGAATGCTTTTATATTTTTTTGAGCCGAAGTTTTGGATTCAATCTAAATAATTACGCATTTGAGATGCTCGCAAAGTCTTTGCCACAGAGAATATTAGCAAAGCACAAAAACAATCTTTTTGCACTCGAAGCACTTTTGTTTGGACAAGCAGGAATGCTTACCGACAAGCAAATAGACGATGAATATTACCTCAATTTGCAAAAAGAATACGCTTTTTTGCAAAAAAAATACGAGCTAACTCCCATCGAAAGTTACTTGTGGAAATTCTTGCGGCTGCGTCCTGTCAATTTTCCTACTATTCGTATTAGCCAACTGGCACGCTTAATACATGATAGTCAGTCGCTTTTGTCGCAAATTGTAGAAATGAAAAGCCTCAAAGAACTCGAAAACTTGTTTGATTTGCAAGTTTCGGAGTACTGGCTCACTCATTATACTTTTGGCAAACTTTCCGAAAAGAAAAACAAATCGTTTGGCAAAAGTTCTATTGATTTGTTGATTATCAATTCAATAATTCCATTTTTGTTTTTGTACGGAAAAAAACAAAAACAAGCGAAAGTAGAAGATTTTGCTCTGCAATTGCTCGAAAACATAAAACCCGAAGAAAACAAAATAATAAGCCAATGGCGCAATTTGAATGTTTCGATAACTAATGCACAACAATCGCAAGCATTTTTGCAACTTTACAACGAATATTGCAAGCCGCAAAAATGCCTTTGGTGTGCTATTGGCAACAAAGTATTGCGTATGTAGAACCTGAAAAAAACGTATCTTTTGCGTCATTTTTAAATTTCAAAACGCCTTAAATGTACTGTTTTCTTTCAAACCCTATGCAAGAAAAACAATCACTTCTTTTTCGAATAAAAAATTCGATAAACAAGAAAGCCAATTCCTATAATAAAATGCAAAACCACAATAAATACAATAAGAGTTAAAAAATCTTTATCGGTCATACAAACTAATTTTATAAAAACAATAATTACCTTTTATAGACAAAAAACATCGATTCATAGACAGAATTGTGCCGAATATAGTAATTTAATTGTAGAATACTTTAAATTACGTAATTTTGCACACATTAACATGACACAGAAATTACATTATTGATTAGAAAGGTACTTAATTTAAAAACCTAGATATTAACTGAACAAATAGTTCTTGCGAAAGTGAGAACTATTTTGTTTTATCCTCATTCCTGTTCAAAATCGAATTGCCATCATTGTAATGTCATCGCGCTGAGGCGTATCGAGCGTGTGCGCATGGTAAGCATTAAGTATTTTCTGCTTTTGCAGCTCCATAGGGTCTTGAGCTATTTGCTGCAAGAGTTGCACCAATTGAGTGCTTCCAAACCTAATGCGCTGAGGATTAGGTTGGTCGGTAAGTCCATCGGAAGTAAGATAAATACAATCGCCAGTAGTCAGTTCTAATGTATTTTGCTCAAAAGCAGCTTCTTGTGTAGTTTTTTTTATGCCACCCACCGAACGGCGACTACCTCTAATGGTTTCGAGCCGTTGGGTTTGGCTTTTATAAACATAAAGAGGTCTTTTTGCGCCTGCGAAAATTAGTTTAACTTTCTTTGAATCTGTTATTTCGACCCAAATCATAGCTAAATCCATTCCGTCGTTATTTTCGCTTGTTTTTTGACTCAACGAGGTAATAATTTTCTGGTCGAGCAAATGAATAATTTCTGCCGGATTTTGATTCTTTTTTTCGATTGTAATTTCATTGAGCAACTGAATGCCTATAAGCGACATGAATGCTCCCGGGACTCCGTGTCCGGTGCAATCTACTATTGTAATAATGAAGCGATTGCAATCATTTGAATCGTCGCTTAAATTTGTAAGCCAATAAAAATCGCCCGAAACAATATCTTTGGGTTTGTAAATTAGAAAAGAATCGAAATGCTTATGAAACTTCACTAAATTGGGCAAACTAGCGGTTTGTATATTTTTTGCATATTGAATGCTACTTTTGATGTGCTGGTTTTGCAATTCGAGTATTTCGTTTTGCTTTTCTATTTGTAGGTTTGCTTTCAAAATGTCGGTAATGTCGGCATCAATAGCCACAAGTTTCTCTATTTCATTGTTTTTGCTAAGTATGGGAGTAAGCGTAACGTGTACTGTCAGGTCTTTATTTTTGGCAGTAGTTACGTGAAGGTCGTAAAAAACAGTTTCTTTTTGTTCGATGCAATGATGAATAATTTGCACAACTCTAGCAGGCGTATTGGGTCCTATAATATTGGGCGTAGAAATAACTAATTCGTTGAAAGTTTTACCAAAAATGCGGGTAAAGCTTTCATTAACCCATTCAAAATTTCCTTTTGAATCCATAATCAAAATTGCATTGTCGGTTTTAGCTGCCACAATGGAAAGTTTTCGTAGTTCTAAATTTTGCGACGATAATATTTCTGCTTGGCTTTTTATTTGAGTATTTTTAGCAGCCAACAGTTTGTTTGTCTTTTGTTTTCGCCTATTCATAATAAAAAGTAGGACAACCAAAGCCGAAGTACCTATAAATGTGCTCAATAAAAAAACAATCAAAAGCCTGTTTTTATCCGATGCAGTTTTTTGTTGTTTAATCTTTAAGTCGTTGAGTTTAATTTGCAATTCTTGCGATTTTGCTACTTTCATGGCAATGGTTAGCGAGTCGGATTTCAATGCAATCAAGGAGTCTTGCTCATGTATTTCTTGTTGCGAGTAATGCAGCACGCGCAAGGTTCTATCTTTTTCAGAGCGCATACTATCTATTTGGCTTTTCGATTTATTTAGCTCATCTTTAGCCGTTTCGTTACGGATATGCTTGTCGTAAGTTTGGTATTTTTGATAATACTCGGCTTGCTTTTCGAGGTCGCCTTTGCGTTTGTAAATTTCTACAAACTCTAATGTTATTGATTTTAGCAAGTTGATGTTGTACAGTTCGCTGGCTAACTCTTCCGAGTTTTCTAAATTTTTAAGCGCTTTTTCGTATTGTTTGAGTTCTACGTAAGTTTGCGCAATGTTGAGCGAAACAGTAGCTTGCTCGTATTTGTTGTTGCTACGTTTCAATTCTTTTTGGGCATCTTGAAAATAATCGAGAGCCGTTTTATAGTCGCCTTTGTCGAAATAAATTGCACCCAAGTAACCGTTTATTTTGGCTTGTGCATTTTTATTGTCGAGTTTATTATTAATTTTAAGCGCATCGCCAAAGTTAGAAATAGCTAAATCGTAGCTATTATTTTCCCAATAAATAAAAGCTATTTTGCTTTTAAGTTCGGCTAATTTTGCCTGATTTGTTGCAGCATCTATCTGCTGTATTTCCTGCTTCAATTTGTTTATTTTCCCTTCTTCGGCAATAGGCAAATTTTGTGCAAACAGGTTAATATAAGTGCCGCTAGCTATCATCACTAGCGTAAGCAATACGTACTTCATAACGTTTTATTTAGTTTCTATGAATTATCAAAATTATTCTATTTCTATATTATTCAACTGATTAATATATCACCGTTCATACACCGCTTAACACAAAGCCTGCATGAACTTTAATTCAAAAAAAATAAAAGGCAATAGTAGTGAATAAGTTACAACGTAATTTTGAAAAAAAAATCGTAGCAAAGATACACATTTAAAACCACAAAAACAATTCTTTTAAATAGTTGAATTTGGAATTAGGAGTTAGTAGTAAAAATTGTCAGAATTAAGAAACCTGTTAGGTTTAGGCTACTGGTATTTACTTAAAATAACAATTTAACCCTTAATAAATATAATAATTTTAACGAAAATAAGTTTTATATTAAGTAGTATGGTTGTTTGACTCGTCTTAGTTCTTTCTTTTATTCTTAATTAAAAGATTGAAATTAATTTATATTTATAGTTCGCCATAAATCTTTTTTTCTTTGTGTACTTTGTAGTAAACCAGATAATTAGAACCACAAAGAACACAAAGAATAATCACAAAGAACACAAAGCTAAAGTATAAACTAATCAAAGAGAATTACTTAACTTTAAAAATCCTTTTTTTTTGAAATATTAAAATCAATATCCAGAGTAATTAATTTTTTTTTGATTAATTTTGGAGCTTCAAATACAATTTATAACATTAATTCAAAATATGAAAAACATTAAAAACAGTATTGTACTTCTTTTCTTATCCCTTTGGGCTATTGCTTCATTAGCCCAAACAACCGAAGTAAAGCCTCCCATATTCGAAGCCGTAGAAAAAGCTGATGTGGAGTTATTAAAATCGTTGATAAAATCGGGTGCCAATGTAAATAGCAAATACCAAGGTATTTCCCTTTTGAACTATGCCTGCGGCGGCAATTGGCTCGACAATAACGTAGTGGAAGTATTGCTCAATGCGCCAGGCATCAATGTAAAAACAATCACATTGTTAGAAGAGGGCATTGAGAAAACGTGGGCTACTACGCCACTGGTTGCATTAATTTCTAATGTAAACAGAAACCCCAAAGTATCGAAAGTAAACAATGTTATCAAACTCATAAAAATGGGAGTTGATATTAATTACCACAGTTCTTTTAACAACAACGGAACGGCTTTGTGGCTTTCTACTTTTGGAAGCCAAAACGACGAATCAAGAGCGATTACTATGGCAATATTAAACAATGCCAGCACTAAGTTAGATGTTAACTATGTAGGTATTTACAAGCTTACTGCTTTGCGCAATGCCGTGAATGGCGAGCATTTGGAAGCGGTAGAAGCAATCTTGAAACGTGGCGGAAAGGTAGAAGATATAAAACAGAACGATGTGCACATTGGCTTGATTCCCGAAACAATGGGTCATGCAAACCATGATATTTTAGATGTGCTGATGAAATACGGTGCCAACAAATATGGTCCCAACGCCGAAAGTTCTTTGCCTTTGAATTTTGCGATGGCAAATGCTAAATATGCCGAATGGGCTGATTATTTTATTACAAAATACGCTGTTGATGTGAATCATTTGGGGAAAGCCAAATTTTCGGGCGATATGCCAGCTATTTGCGATGCCGCAAGGTTCAACAATGTGGAAGGGTTGAAAGTTTTAATCAAACACGGTGCCAATATTAATCTTGCTACTTCGCAAGGTTTAAATGCAATACAAGTGGCGGCTTCGAGCAATAGTTTGGATTTTGCTAAATATTTAATCAAAGAGAAAGTTGTGCTCAATGGTTACAATTCATTGTATATGAATGCCCTTTGCTATGCCGCAGTAATGTATAACGATGATATGCTAGAGCTATTGGTAAAAAGCGGTGCCGACGTGAATGCCGTTTCAAAAGACTCGCCATGGGCAGGACCTTTAGCACGAATAGCTATGACTTTTAATCCTTTAGACAAAAAGAAAATACAGAATACGTTAAAAAAACTGCTCGAACTGGGTGCAGACCCCAATGTATTGCATGCGCAAGACATGACGGCTATGATGTGCGCTGCAAAGCTAGGCACTAATCCGGGCTGGAAAGCGGCAGTGGATCATTGCGAACTGTTAATCGAAAAAGGAGCGAATGTAAATTTGAAAAGCACCACCGGCGAAACCGCACTTATGTTGGCGGCAGCATCGGGTAACGAAAAATTGGTAAACCTACTGATAAAAAAAGGTGCCGATGTGGACGCCGAAAACAAAGTAAAAGAAACCGTATTGACTTATGCCAACAGAGCAATAGCCAATAAAACCGAAATTGTAAAAGCCTTACAAGATGCGGGTGCTAAAAACCTAGGAGTTGCTTCGGCTTCGCAACCGATACCTGCAAAGTTAATTGGCACTTGGCAAGGTTACCAAACAGACGACAAACTAACCATGGCTACTTTTGTAGTGAATAAAAACAATACCTATTCGTACACCGCAAAAGGAAAGTACGAATCGTACAGCCACAAAGGTACAATTGTAGCTTCGGAAGACACTTACACATTAACGCCTACGGGTCAAGCTTCCGCAACTTATAGCTACAAAATTGTAGATGGCAAGCTTTCGGCTAACAATGGCAGACCTTTAAATAAAATTAAATAAAAGAATATTGATACTGGGTGGCTTGTGTTATTGATACGATGACTTGGAAGCCACCTGTATCAATTAGCAAACTGCCAGCTCTTCAATGGTTTAAAACCCTTGAAGGGCTAAGCGGTATATCGGCTAAGCGGGTACACCAGCAAACTGCCAGACTACCAAATAAAAAACCTCTGTCCTAAAAAAAAGAACAGAGGTTTATTAAGCATTTGCTTATAACTTTACTTTTTATCGTTTAGCTTGTTTTCAAGTTCTTTAATTCGTTGAAGCATTAATTCCAATTCTTTGTCTTTCTCTTCAATTTTTTTGTCTTTTTCTTCCAATATTTTACCTTGTTGCTCAATAACTACATCTTTTTGAGCCAATTCGTATTCTTTTTCTCGCTCTTTTTCAGCTAATTCTTCCAAAATTTCGTCTTCTATACTATACATCGGGTTGGCTATGTGCATAATTCTGTTGTTTTATTTTTACAAAGTTACAAATTATTTAGCTTGTTTTCAAGTTCTTTAATTCGTTGAAGCATTAATTCCATTTGCTTCTCGGTTTCTTCTCTTTTCGTTTTTTCTGTTTCTATAATTTAGAGCCAATTCGTATTCTTTTTCTCGCTCTTTTTCAGCTAATTCTTCCAAAATTTCGTCTTCTATATCCATAACTTTGCGTATTTGAGGTTCTTGAGCTGCTTTTTGCAAGCGGCGTATGAGTTCTCTATATTCCTCTGGAAAACTTTCTTCCTTCACATTCAAAATATGATGGTCTTCGGTGCGATTGCTCTGGTCAAAAACACTCAATAACTTTTCCAATTCGTTGCGGCGTTTTTCTTTTAGCTCCGGTATAGGAATGATGTAACTCTCGTGATTTAAGCTATCTATGAAATATTCTTTTTGTGTTATTTCTTTTCCTGTGCTTACATC
>JFJP01010939.1_pt1 | contig 17484 bp, 17 predicted proteins | sample 431651 | NCBI WGS metagenome assembly JFJP01 (sample SAMN02602958, study PRJNA72255) | Microbial mat metagenome, whole genome shotgun sequencing project. | biome: fresh water; feature: sink hole; material: water; isolation source: purple microbial (photo- and chemosynthetic) mats found in...
AAAATCGTCATATTTAAGGGTTATTCAGGCGACAATACCTAAAATTTAATTAAAAATTTCTAAAAATTATAAAACTACTTTTACTTTTGGCGATATTTCTGAGCTTTTTTGACAGATTTTTTTAATTTTCTAACTCTATTTTTGACAATTTCTCAAATTTATATTTCACTTAATTTAGTATAATTTTTTATGTTAAATTTCACTGTTTCCAAAAATATCACTGGATTAATTATTGATTTTGATGGTGTTTTAAGTGATTCTATGTCGGAGATGGCTAATTTTTTGAGTCAAAATTTTGGAATTTCTCAAGAAAGTGCTTTTACAAGAATTTTTCGTTACAGCCTGACAAATAAACACAGTTGGTTCTCAGAAAAAATTAAAAAATCACAATCCAAAAAATATCTCCAGTTTCTTCAAAGTCAGTCAAGAGATTTGGTCATTCACCCAATGCTGCAAGTTTTGGCAAAGATTCCACTTCCAAAAGCAGTTTTGACTACGAATTATAGTTTTTTGGTTGAAGCAATTTTGAAAGATTATTCTAAAGATTTTGTGCAAATTATCGGTTTTGATAAAGTTCGGAGCAAAACAAAAGGTCTAGAATTTTTATTCACAAACGGTTTTGAAAAAGGAAAAACGCTGCTGATAACTGACACTTTGGGAGATATTTTGGAGTTTCAAAAATCGGTTAATTCCGAGCAAATTTTGGCATCTTCTTGGGGATTTTGTCCTATTCCTGTCCTGCAAACCGCTTTACCAAAAAATCAAATTCTACAAACTCCTGAAGACCTTTTAAAATTTCTCTAAAATAAAATCGCAAAATAAATTTGAAACTAATCTTGAAACTGTAAAAAACTTGCTTTATAAATCTACTAATTTTGTTAATTTTGAGTTGTGAATTTTGAAAAAAGATAAAATACAAAAAACTTGAGCAAAATAATAAAAAATCTTGAGCAAAAAATTAGTTCATCAGTTCAATTATTCTAAAAAAAATCAGTATCAATTTGTTTTACAATTCCAAAAGTATAGTTAAGTTTTACAAATTTCAACCTCCAGTCCAATTAATTTCAATTCAAAATATTTTTTAAACTAATTTAAGTTGGCAAATGTAAATTAATTTTTTGCTAAAACTGTTTATAAAAACCATTGAAATTCTAAAATTCTAAATTTAGAAAATTTCCAAGTTTAAAATAAAAAACAAATTAAAATAAAAACGCAAAATTATGCCACGATTCACAAGCACCACAGCTAAATTTGATCAATTTGGGCGAAAGCTGCCAAAAGGTGTGCAGGGAGTTACAGCTCACCGGGAAGAATTTGGCGATATTTTAATTTTTGATTCCAAAAGCGAATATGAAACTTACCTTTATTTGGTTGATTTATTGGACAAAAAAGAAATTTATAATTTAATTCCAAAAGTCAAATTTGAACTGGTTCCTGGGAGTCGCTGGTGGAATAATGTCAAGGAAAAGTTTGAAATTATAAGGAGTATGGACTACATTGCGGACTTTGTTTTTGAGCGGACTGGACCTACGGGGCTGCCAGAAAAAGTTTGTTTGGACTGTAAGGGCTGGCGACTCAAAAAAGACAAAAAAACTGGCAAAACCTCGTGGGATTGCTACTATGACGACATTTACAAAATCAAAAAAAAGATATTTTTGAGTAAATTCTCAGATTATATTTTTGAGGAAAGGTGAAACTGGTGGTTTTTGAAAAAGTTCAAAAATTTCAATTTGGTTTCAAAGTTTCAAAATTATTTTTGTAGTTTGGATTTAGTAATTTGACGAAAAGTTTTTAATTTGTTATTTTAATTTTTAATATGAAAATCCTTTTGGACAAAATTTTTCTCAGTGTTTTTGGAATTTTTCTAATAATTTTTGGCAGCTTTTCTACCATCATAGTTGGGTTGATTTTATTAGCTGGTCAGGAAATCTTGGTTTGGAGTTTGCTTGGTTTGGTCGTTGGAATTTTTCCACTTGGAATGGGTCTCAATTTTTTGCAAAAAGTCAGCAGACACTCTCTCAATTCTGCAATTTATAACCCAAATCTGATTGATATTACCCCAATTGACAAAAATGAAAGAATAACCACCAGAAATTATCAAATATCAAAGCCAAAAAATCAAGATGAACATTTACATAATATTTTTTACGAGCTTTTGGAAAGCAAAAATGGCTTGATTACGGTGCTTAACTTTGCGTCTCGTGCCAGAATTAGTGGCAAAAATGCCGACAAGTTTCTCAAAGAAAAAGTCCGAGAATTCAATCACCGAGTGATTACTGGACCAGACGGGGAAATTGCCTACAAATTCGAGTATTTGACCGAATCGGAAATTAGTTTTTTGAGCGAGGATTGATTTTTGACAGTTTTATAAAGTTCTTTCACCAAAACACTTTCACCAAAATATTTCCCAAATTTATCCGTCATTTTTAGTTTATTTTTAGTTTTCAAAAAAGTAATTTTCGTATGTATTTTTCCCAAATTCTGTAAAATTAACCAAAATTCACAACTTCAATTTCGTATTTTATTTTTTTAATTTAGTATAGCAAAGTTAAAAATTTGACTAAATGAAATTTATCAGATGAATTTAGCCTTAACGTTTTTTAAAATTACAAAAAAATCAAAAAACTTATGTCTGAAAATTTTCGCAAAATGCAAATAGCAAGTTTAAAAAATACAACAAAAGTGAATAAATCACTAGAAAAAGTTGGTCAAAATTACAAAAATAATGATTCTGCAAAACTTAGAGAAAAACAAGATTTTGAGAAAATGCAAAAAAGATTGCAGTTAATTCTTGAGGGAATTGGAATTGAAGAATTGGCAAATTTAGACATAGATTTTATGATTTATGGAGCAGATGAAAATACAAATCTTTCGCCTGAAACTCGGGAATTTATAAAACTAAGCAAGCAAATTTATACTGTCAAAAAATTCTTACCAAGGCCAGAAAAGACACAATAATTGAATTAGAAGGAAAATTTGATAAATTAGAAAACGAAACAAAAATTTGGCTAAATAGCGACTCAGGAGACAAATTTATTCTTGATAAAGCCGTTGAAGAAAGAGAATCTGAAAAATTACTTTTGGAAAAATTGGATAGATTTTTGATTATTTGTAATAAATTGGGAATTTCAGCTGGTGAAATGTTTAGTTTGCTAGAAAAATATTATCTGACAGATATAGAATAAAGTGATTTTAATTTTGACAATTTTTTGACAATTTTGAGTTTTTTGTCCCAAGCTGAATTATGCTCGCGATCAACCACGTCACTTTGGCAACGTCAATGACCTTTGGACTTAGTCTTTATTACAATCAGCCGTTTTTTTTGCCGTTTATTTCCTTCGTGGTTTTTGCAGCTCTTTTGCCGGACATTGATCACCCTGGCAGCGAAATCAGCCGCACTTTTCCCTTTGTCAACAAGCTGCTCCCGCACAGAGGTGTCAGCCACTCTCTTTTGGGCACGGCAGTTTTTGCCGGTTTGCTTTATTTTTTGCTCGGACAAAGCACGATTTTAAGCCTCGTTTTAATTATCGCAGCTCTGATCGGCGTTCGCTATCTCCACAAACTGTTGGACAAACGAGTCGGTCAACTTCGCAACTTTTCGGGTGGGTTTTTTAGCAATAAACAAGTCAAACTAATGATTTCAATTCTCACTGGCATTTTGAACATTTTTTTGGTAATTTTGGTTTTTTTGATTTGGAGTGATCGTTTTCGCATAGAAATTTTGACACTTTTGGTTATCGGCTACGCGTTTCATATTGTTGGAGATTTTGTGACCAAAGACGGAGTTCCGATTTTTTGGCCACTGTTTGGCAAAATTGGACTGAAAGCGTTTAGAACTGGTAGTAATGTAGAAGTTTTTATCGGTTTTTGCCTGTTAATTGTTAATTGTTATTTAATCGGTCTTTTTTGGCAAAGATTTGGGCTCAGTTCTCAGAAATATTGGCTTAATTACTTGACTTTACCAGTAACCACGTAGTTTTCAATTTGCTCTGTTTTTAGGATTTAAAAAGTTGAAGTTTTTTTTAAATTTTTTGTAAATTTCTCTCTTTTGGATTAAAATTATAAATTTTGCGCTTCAAAATAGAGCTTTAAATTGTTTTAATTTTCATTTTTTTAAATTTCAAACGGTTTATCGTGTTATTTTATTTTATTTTTTGACAATTACCTAAAATCAGTTCGCAATTTATTTGAGGTTTTTATTTTAGAAAAAGTAGTTTTTGGCTTAAAATTTCCCAAATTTGGAGTAAAAATTATCAAAGAATAGTTTTTTAAATTTCAAGTGTTTAATTTTTTGCAAGAAGTGTTGTGGTTTTTTGACAAAAATAAATACAAAATACCAAAATAAACTTTAAAATAAATTACAATTTTTCACCAAGTTTTTCAAAAAGACTCAATTTTCAAAAATTAAAAAACAAATTCTAAATTTAAAATTCTAAATATGTCAGTCATAAATTCAAAAGTAAATTCAGAAAATAACTGCAAAAAATTGCCAAAAAAAAACCTTTTGAAAGAAAATTTTAATGAAGTTTTGTCAGTAAAAAAGACAAAAAGTTCCATTATAATAGTTTTGGGACAGAATCTCAAAATTTTTAGAATTAGTCAAAAATTAGTTAAAATTGGCGAAATAAAACCTCAAAATAACTTTCTTAATTTGGATTTGGAATTTGAGAATTTATGGCAAAATCTCTGGCCAATTATTAGTTTGGAATTCGAAATTTTTTATCTGACTTTACCCGAAAATAGCTTTACTTCCGCAAGAATTGTTTATTTGTGGCTCCAATCTTGGCAAATGTTTGCAAACTTTGAAAATTTAGACTCAAAAAAATTCTACATTCACAATTTTAAAGAAAAATTAACTTTGGAAATTTGGGAAAATGGTCTTTTGGAAATAGAAAAATTGGCACAAATCCTTGACAAAATTAGATTTGAAAATAATCAAAAATTGATTTACTCCGCTTCAGTTAGAATTGGTCAAAGTACTTTATAAAAAATTTCAAAAAATATCTTAATTGCCTCTAAAACTAAGTATTTTTAATTTAAAAAACTACAATAAAACAAGCTAAAAATTTACCACCTTTTAGAAATAGATCTAAGTTTTAAAAAATTATTAAAATAAAAATACGATATTTAAGGCAAAAAAAAGTAAAAATGCCTAGTTGAAAACTTTAAACTACCAAAATTGACTTTAGTTAAGTTTTAAGTAAAGAATCATCATATTTAAAGTTTATTTTTTAAAGTTTATTTTAGGCAACAATGCCAAAACTCGTTCACAATTTACTTGAGTTTTTAACTTTTAATTTTGAAAAGTGATTTTAACAAGTACTTTTCCCAAATTTACCATAAATTGAGCTTTGATAGGTTGAATCTCCACCGTTTTAGATTTTTAATGTTAATACAAGAATTCTAATAATATTTTGAAAAATTGCCAAAATTTATTCGCTTAAAAAAGTATTTTTCCTTAAAATATACAGAAAATCAACTCAATCTAATTTTGGAATTTGGATTTGCTACTCAGTTATTCCAATTCTTGCCAATTTTCTACAATTTTGATATTTATTTTTTGGGCTTTCTCAAGTTTTGAGCCAGCTTTCTCACCAGCTAACAAAATTTGAACTTCTTTAGTCAAAGAATTAGCGATTTTGTAGCCTTTTTGTTCCAGTTTTTTTATAATTTCGTTTCTTGGAATTTCAAAAGTTCCGGTAATACAAATAATTTTGGGTTGCAAAAAATTACCATTTTCTAGTTTTTTTCCTTCCTTCGAAGTTTTGGACAAAAATAAACTTGAGGAAAATTCCACTAATAAGCCCTTGTTTTCAGATTCTAATTTCTGGAGTTTATTTATAATTTGATTATAGGCTTCACTTTCTATGAATTTCTGGAGATTTTCAATAGTAATTTGACCTATTCCTTTGATATTTTCGAGTTTTTGTGAATCTAATTTTGCTAATTTTTCCAAAAAACTACTCGCCAAAATTTTCATACTTTTAGATTTTTTTTAACAATTCTTCACAATTAAATTGAGTTTGTTTAACATTTCAAACAAATTTCTGTGATTTTAAACCATTAATTTAAAGCAAAAAAGCATTCCAAATTAAGTTAAATTTAACAATTTTTGAATTAATTTTTACATTATAAAAAGTGGGAAGATGAAGATTTTGAATTAAACTAGTTCCCAATAGCCTTCAGATAACGGAATCGGGCCTCCAGGATCACCATCAAGGCAAACATCACAAATTGGAAAAACTTCTCCAGCCAAAAAATCACCAATAAAACCACAATCACGACACAAATAAGAGCCATCTTCTGGGACAATTTGACCCCAACGCCAAAAACCATTTTCACTTTCCAAGTTATAATAGTTATAAGCAAAAGATTGAGCAACTTCAATCCAGTCAAAATTTTTCTCAGGTTTTGGTCTGTGAGTAAGGTATGATAAATCACCATTTTTATTTCGCCTTGTAAAAATTAAATTATCTCCAGTGAGTTTTGGATTTCCAGGATTTTTAGAAAGTTCAGGAATTGCTCCACTAACAATAAATTCAAAATTGAAATACTCTTTGGAAGAATATTTAGAGTTTAATTCAGCGTTTGAACTGACTAAAAAAACGATAATTTTATCCAAGTTTTCTGACATAAATTTTGTAATATTTAAATTTTATTTTTTCAAATTAATTTTCAAAGTTTAATTATCTTGTTATTTTTTGACTTTAGATTTTGCTGTAGATTTTGCTTTAGCTGAAGTTTTTTTGACAGTTTCTACAATTTTTATTTCATTTGTCTCGGTTTCTGTGTCTTGTACAGTAGTTTCACCTTTAAGAATTTTGGCAACTCTGAGAGCTAAACGAGACTTTTTTCGATCAGCTTTATTACGGTGAATTAGATTTGATTTAACAGCTTTATCAAGAGCTGAAAACGCTTTGCTAAGGGTTATTTCGTAGTTTTTTGGGTCAATTTCGATGGCTTTACGATGTTCTTTGAGGGAATTTTTGATTTTGTATTTTGCTAATAAATTATATTGTCGTTTTCGAGAGGAAGATCGCAGAGCTTTTTTGGCAGATTGAGTGTTTGGCATAATTTTTGAGACTAAAATTGAATGAGTTTTTAATTAATTTAAATATGAAAATTAAACCTGAAAATTTAAAGTGAAAAATATTTGATTTTCTTGAATTTTCTTATATTTTTTTGAAAAGCTTTGATTTAAGATTTTGTTTATTTTTCATTGTAAATTTGGAGCGGATGAGGGGAATCGAACCCCTGTCTCAACCTTGGCAAGGTCGTGTTCTACCATTGAACCACACCCGCATTTTTTTTGAATTTAAACTATTTTGAAAATACTTGTTAAAAAATTATGACTTGTTAAAAATAACTAAAAATACTACCAAAAAATAAAAATTAAATTGTCTAATTTTGTCAAGTAAATTTCAAAAATCATTCAAAAAATCATTAATTAAAAGCTAAAATATAGAATTAATTCAAATTAAAAAACCTAACTTTTAATCTAAAAAATAAATACAAAAAGTCATTTTCTCTCTTTTTACTTTATAAAATTATTTTTCTCAAAAATTTCAGTTTCTCAAAACATCTTACCTTTCCCTAAATTTATCCAAGTTTTTATTTTATTTGATGATTTTTTAACTTTTATAATTATGAATTAGGGTAATCGCAATTTTAGAATCAATTTTTATTTGACAAATTTTTAGAAGTTGGTTTTAGTTTTTGTGTCAATTTTTCAATTTTAACCTGATTAAGTTTTAGAAAAAGCAAAAAAAAGTTAAAATAAAAAGCAAGAAAAAAGTTAAAATAAAATAGGATTTAAAGAAAAACTGATTAAAAAAATAAATTTAGAAAAATAATTTGGTTTTAGGTTTTGCAATTTATAACTTTAAAAACTATAAACTTAAACTACGAAAATTCAAAATTTTTCCCTAAATAATAAAACTATTTTATTTGCAGTGCTTTTTTTAACACACATTTTTCAAAATCATAAAAACAAACTTAATAACAAACTTATTGAATTTAAAAAATTAATTTTATTATCAAAATCAAATATGAATGACAATAATTCCAAAACTAAATTCTCCCAAAAGCAAATAATTATTGCAGTTATCGTAGTTATTTTTCTTTTTTTGACTGGTATTTTGATTTTTTCTCAAAGCAGAAATTCAGCAACCTCAAATTCCAATAATAGTTCCAGTAATTCTAGCCAGAAAACTAATTATTCAGCAAATTCTTCAGTTAATTCTCAAGTTTCTTCAACTGCCAAATCTTCCGATAATTCTCAAAAAAGCTCTCAAAGTTCAGCTGTCTTTAGTTCTATTGCTGAAACTTTTTCCAAAAAAGCCGATCCAACTCCAGCCAACCCAACTCCCGCAAATCTTTTGAAAAGCTCGGAAAAATCAGCAGAAAAATCAATTGAAACTCAAAAAATTTCACCTGAAACCAAAACAGAAAATACAACAGAAACCAAAATCAAAGATGAATTACCAGAAGGTAATTGGAAGCCAGTCGCTACCCAAAAACCTAGCACAGCTCCCGAAGGCTAATTGAAGATAAAACTAAATTTTTTTTATATTTTGTTGTTAAAATTTTTAATTTCCCTTTCAATTTTCATATTATATTGGTCTTCAGGTTCTTACAAGTTTATTCTTAATTTAATTTATTTTTCTTATTTTTTTGAATGATAGTCAAATAATTTTTTGTCAATTTTTCAAAACCACTTCAGAGATTTTTGAGATTAAAATAACCAGAATCTACAAACCCAAAAATTTCAAATTTTTTCATTTTTTCATTTTTTCAAACTGTTTCAAACTTTAATTTTGTGAATTACGTAACTTTTGATATAGAAACATATATTCCTGAGGGAATTTCCGACCGAATTGGCTCCAAACTCAATGTGGAAGCGATGAAAGTGGCTGTTATTGGAGCTTATTTTAGTTGGATTGATGGTGGCAGTTATGTGGCTTTTTTGGAGGAAAATGTAGTAGAATTTTTGAGTTTATTAAGACAAGCAGATTGCGTTATTGGCTACAATCACATTTGGTTTGACAATGCGGTGCTCCAAAAATACACCGATTTTGACCTAGCAACTCTTCCCAACTGGGATTTGATGCTGGAAGCTGAAAAAGGGCTTGACTTCAAACCAAAGTTGGACGATCTTTGCAAAAGTAATCTTGGCACCAAAAAAACTGATTCTTTTGAGATTTATCGGCATTATTACAGAGATGGCAAAATGGCAGAACTCACTGATTATTGTATGAACGATGTCAAATTAACCGAACAACTTCACCAACTGGTTATCAAAAATGGACATTTGCTTTACAGTGATGCTTTTCGCACTCGTCAAATTCTCATAAATCCTCCCAATTTTGGACTTGGTGTGCAGGAAGACTCCCAAAATACAAGCAGCATTGAAACTCTTTTTTAGAAAAGTTAAATTTTGATTTTTTGATCAAATTGATTTTTTCAATCTGATATTTTGAGTGATAATTCAAACCTGTTTTGCACATAATTTTTTTGGTATTATTATTTAATTAACTATTTTTGAGGTACTTTTAGACTAGTATCAAATCAAGACTTATTTTTAAAGTAGCAACACCATTTTTTTGATAACCTAAATTTATAAATTAGTCAAAATAAAGAACTTTTTTCATTTTTCAAACTTATTTTCAAACTTATTTTCAAGCTTTAACCAACTAAAATTCGTTAAAAACCCTAAACTTAAATTATTTTAAGCCAAAAAATCTCCACATAAAATTCCAAATTAAATGCCTTTTCCAAAAAAATTAGAAGCTCAAAAAGCTCAAAGTCAAATTGAAAGTCAAAACCAATTTCAAAACAGAGAATTTCAAAAAATATCAGAAAAAAAATCTGAAGAGAAAAAAAATTTAAAAAAAGACTTTTTCCAAAAAGAGCTTGATTATTACAGTTTTATCAAGTTTTTGGCGGCAATTTTGGTAGTTCGCCAACATGTCGAATTTGATTTTCCAGAAATTAGTTTATCCAGTATTTTTGCCAATTTTTCAAATTTTCCAGTTTTCCCCCCAAGTTTCCCTCTAAAGCTTTTTTCATTTTTGAACAACTTTCTGAATTTTAATTTTGGCTTTCTTTTGACTGGTACTAATAAAAGTGGCACTTTGGGCGTGGCTTTATTTTTTATTTTTTCGGGTTTTCTAATTACCAAAATTTTTCTAAATGGCAAATATCAGCTGAATTTGAAAGGAATTCTCAATTTTTATTTTAATCGCCTCAAAAGACTGGTTCCGCTTTACTATTTTTTGACAGTTTTTGGTCTATTTTTCGTTTTTTTCGAGCTTTTACAAAATAATCAATGGCTCAGTATTTTGGGAATTTTTCTTTTTAATTTTGACCACAAACTCAACTTTAACTACGCTTATTGGACAATTGGAGTGGAAGTTTTATTTTACTTTTTTTGCCCAATTATTCTGCTAATTACCTTATATTTATGCCAGTTTTGGACTAATTTTTTGGCATCAGTTGACTCAACTTTTTCCCAAAAAACTCTAAATAAATCTCAGAATTTTCCAATTTTTTCAACCTTTTTAGCAAATTTCCAAATTCCTAAATTTAAACTAAAAACCAATTCTAAAACAAATTTTAATTTTACAGAATATCTCAAAAATCTTTTCAAACAAAAATCCAAAGAAACTTATTTAAAATACGACAAAGTCACAGCAAAAGTAGAAGTTACTGAGAATAATTCCACAGAAAAATTACAAAAAAAATCTTCAAACTTAGTAAATAGAAATGAGAATATTCTGGAAATTAAACTTGACAAAAAGGAATCTGGAAATAGTTTGAGTAATTCAAAAACTAGATTGCAAACTTTTTTGGAAAAGACAGGTGAGATTTTCTTAGTTTTTGGAATGTTTTTTTGGGTTATTGGAATAATTTATATCTGGGCAGTTCAGCTTTATTTCAGGCTACTTATCGACTCTAAATTTCTCGAGAATTTACATAGTTTGCGCGGACTTGTAGAGTGGTTTGGCACTTTTTGCTGCGGAATTGGGTTGGCTTTTATTCTTCACTTTTGGAATTTGAAAATAAAAAATTTGGAGAAATGTTCAGAAAACCTTGAAGTTAAATTTGGAACTGATTTGCAAAAAAACAAAGAGTTTAGACAAAACCTAGAAATGAAAAATACCCAAAATTTGAAATCCGAAAGTAGTCAAAAAGTTGAAATTCAAATTAAAAAATGCTTAAAAATTACCCAAAATTATCCCAAAATTGCTTTTGTTTTGGTGCTTTTAGTTTTGGTTTTGCCTTTTAAGCTCTGGCAAATTGAAGATTCCATTTCTCAAATTAGCGTGGTGATTGGGTTGAGTTTTTTGATTTTGACAGTTGAAATTAAGGAAATTTTGGATGGAGCTTTGAATCAAATAAAAACGCAAAAATTGGCAGAAAATTCAAATTTGGCTATAGAAAACTCTGAAATTTCAAAAATAATTCCGGAAAATTCTGTAGAAATAGAAAATTCTGTGAAAAAAGATAAAGATTTAGAAACGCACCGAAAGTCAGAAAAAAAGTTGGAAATAGAAATTTTAGAAAAAAAGTTTGACAGTTTTTGGAATAAATTCAGAAATTTTTCGATCAATAAAATCAATGAAATTAGCAAAACTAATTATGGAATTTTTTTGATTCACGTTTTGATTTTGAATAGATTTAATGGAATTTATCGTGAATTTTGGGAAAAAAGTTTTGGCAAAGTTTATGCTGGAATTTGGATTTGGCTAATTGTGAGTTTTTTGAGTATTTTGGCTAGTTTATTTTTGCAAAAATCGGTTGAAAAACCTGCAAGTTTGTGGCTCACAAAAGTTTGGCAAATCTGGACAAAAACAACTAAAAATTGAACGAAATCTGATTTAAAAAGCCAAATAAAATTCAACAACTTAAAATTATCACAAATTTAATTCAAAATAATTAAAAGTTTTTTTATAGATTTTATATGAAAAATTAATTTGACGTTTCACTTTTTATAACTATTTTTGGACTAAAACTTTCCCAAATTTGGAATATAATTTTCCAAAATAAATTAAAATTTCAAGATTTTTATTTAAGATATGAAGCAGAAGGTTTATTTAAGATATTTTATTTCAAGATTTTATAAACTTTGATCAATAAAATTAATTGCCAATTTCAAAACATCAGAAGGCGTCAAATTATCACTGTTAATAACTCCAGTTTGGGCTGTAATCAAGCCATTTCCCAGTTCTTGTTGATTGATAATATCCCGATTATTTCGAGCGATTATGTTAATTTCAAATTCTTGACGAAGTTTTTTTTCAAATTCATTAGAGTTTTCGAGATTGAGATTATTACCCCTTTTGTTGAGAAAAATGTTGTGATAATACCGTTCCCATTTGACTTTGTCCGAGCAATCCAGAAGAATTCTAATAATTTTAAAACCATTTTCTTCAGCAAGTCTCAGGTCTTTGGGGTTTGCACCCCTTCCATCTCGCACAAAAGCCGTACCCATATTTTGATAAACTTCAAGACATTTTCCAAAAAAATGCTGATGAGCGTAGTAATCTTTAGCAATTATGGAAACCTTACTGTCAATTAAACCATTTTTGAGGTCAGTGTGAGTTAGAATTTTATCGTCAAAACAAAACTCCAACTGAGAATTTTTGACATTTATTCGGAGGTTTCTCAAAACTAAATCGGTGTTTTTCGGGTTAATTTCTAGATTCAAAGTCGTATAAATATAAGTTATCGCTCTCCAGATTTTGCCAGTATCAAGATTTGGAATTGACAAATTTTTTGCCAGCAAATCGCTCAAAGTGCCTTTGCCAACGCCAGCAAGTCCAAAAATACTAATAATTGTTTTGGATTTTTTTTGCAATTTGGCAATCACTGAATTAATTTTTTCGGTCAAATTTTGCTCGTTCAAATCAGTAAAACTTGCTTTGGTCAAAAATAAATCGTGAGCTTTAAAATAGTCAGACATATTTTTTTTAAAATTAAAAACTCGATTTTTGTCAAGAAATTAATTTGATTTTGTTTTGCAATTTATTTTTTAAATCTCTGGTGTTATTTTTTTTGATAACTCTAAAATTATTTCTAGTTTATCGATTTTTCAATATAAAAAACATTTTTTGCCCAAAAATTAAGCTAAATTAAGCTAATTTTTAATTCAACCTTTCAACTTTAAATTTCTGATAATTTTAGTTTTTCTTGGTTAAATAAATCTGTTTTATATTTTAGAAAATAGGTTTTTGCAAATAATTTTGAAAAGAAAATAATAGACCTCTTGCGTTGAATAAAAAAATGATAAAAATCGGAAAATTACGACTAAATTTCAAGTAAAAATGTCGCTAAAGTCCCCCTATTTAGGGGTCAACTCGCAGAGTTGTATATTTCTTCTCAAAGAAATGTGTTGAGCAAAGCGATGGGGGTGGTTTATTGATCAAAATTTAATTAACGCAAGAGGTCTAATAAAACAAAGTTAAAAGTTCAAAAAAAATTGACAAATTTAGAATTTTTACTCGGAATTTTGATAATTTTTCAAAAAACTTGGTAAATTGCAACAAAAATTTGAGATATATTTTATATAGCAATTTAAAAAAGTTTCAGCAAAAAATTAAAGCTAATTTAAGCCAAAAAATCGACAAATTTGCCATTTTAGAAAGCTAGTTTTACAAAATTTAGAAAATAAAATTTAATTTCATCACCGCTTTTTGGAAACTTAACTAAACTTAACTTTTATAAACTCAATTTGCCATTTTTTTTGACAATTTTGACTTGAATTAACTTTAAACTATTTTTTAACCAAATCCAATTATGAATCAACTAAAAACTCCAAAACCTCAAAAAATTTCTCCAATTCCAAAAATTCAAAAAACTTTATCTTATTTCCAAAAATTTCAAAATATAGATCTACCTTTTGCCTTCACAATATCAGCTAAAAATGAAAATGATGCTTTAGAAAATTCCGCAAAAAACCCTGGAAAAGACTCGGAAAAAAGTTTGGGAAATTTAGGGGTTTCATCAAAAAATACAGAAGCTAAAAAACTAATTTCTCAGAAAAGCTTGGAAAATTCAATGAAAAACTCCAGTCAAATTGAAAATCAAAAGTTTGGGCAAACAACAATGGAAAATTTGGATAATTGGGACGAGCTTGATAATCCACACGTCGTTTTTGTGGGAGCATTGCATGGAAATGAGCCAGCTGGGCTTGACGCAATTATAGCATTTCACGAGCACTTCCTCCAAAATAATTATAAACTTCAAAAAGGAAAAATCACTTTTATTCTAGGCAGTCCTGACAGTTTTAAAATAAGCGAAAGATTTCTTGACCAGAACCTAAACAGAGCTTTTACCAAAGTTATTTCAAAGAATCGCGAAGCCTTGAGAGTGGCTCAAATACGGCAATTTTTGACTGGTAATTCTGTGGATATTTTGCTAGATTTTCACTCAGTTTCCACTGGGGATTTTAAAATGGCGATTTTCCAAACTCAAAAAGCTCGAGATTTTGCCCAAAAAATCAGTCCACTCGATTTGTATTTTTTGCCACACACTGAGCATTTGCCGGGATCTTTGATGGAGGAATGCCAAAATGTTGGAACGACGGCTTTGAGCTTTGAATGTGGGAATCACAGCTCTCCACTCGCTCCAGAAATTGCTCTAATTCATCTACAAAATACGCTTTTGGAGCTAAAAATGATTACCAAAAATCAGTTAATTCCAACAAATTACTCCCAAGAAAATTCCCAATTAAACTTGGAAAACTTAACAAAAGAATTGTCAAAAAGCTTGACAGAAAATTCGCCAAGTCTAGAAAATAAATTTGAAATTCAGAAGTTTAATTCACAAAAACAAAAAGAAAATGTAAATTCACAGCATCAAAATTCTCATCAAAAATCACAATTTAATCTAAGAACAGAAAAACTACAAATGGAAAATTTGGAAACAGAAATTAGAGAAAAGTCAACAAAAATAACTTCAAACGTTTCTCAAAGTACGGAAAACAATTCCCAAGAAATAACCAAAATTACCTCAAATCTGACAAAATTAAAAGTTAATCACAGTTTAGAATTGGAAAATACAGAAGAAGAGAGTATAGAACTTGGAAATAAACTTGAAAAAACTAAAAATCTTTTAGAAATCTCTGAAAAATCAGTAGAAAACTCCAAAGCTTCCGTTACTTTTTACGAAACCTTGTCAATTATAAAACCACAGAAAAACTTCAAATTCGTGGATAAATCTGCAACTACTGGCACTTTAATTCTTAAAGGCGAGATTTTTGCGACCTTTAAAAATGGAAATTACAAAGCTTTTGAAGATTGTTTTTTGATGATGCCCGATCATTTTCCCAAAATTACTGATTTTGACGCTGGTTTTCTTTGTCGAAAAAGCATTTTGTAAATTAGTTTAAAATTCTGGGACCTGGAAACTCTAGCAAGGTTAATTAAAAAAACCCACAAAAGCTAATTTTTGGAAAATATAAAGTCCTAAGTTTTTAGAGAAAAATTTGATCAAAAAAAGATTTGATATTCTTATTTGGATAGTATTCAAAGTTGCTAGTTTTTATCTTGATGTTTTTGGCTTGAAATTGAAAAAATCAACTTAATTGTTTTTAAAACCAATTTTTTTGAATTATTTTAGCTTAAATATCAAATTTTTGCGGATTTACAAGTAATTTTCCAAAATAACAAAATGAGCTTTTTTGCCAATTATTTTTCAGCTTTAAAAAACGATTTTTTGTCAAAACATCAGTCAAAATCTACCAAACCCTAGAATCAAAATAATCAAAATAAACTAAATTTCACGGCTTACCTTTTTAAATATTCACAATTACTTTTATAAAATCCAAAATAGCTAAAATTATCACTAAAAGTTTTTTTATTCTGAGAAATTCAAATTAGATTCTAAATTCGTTCAAAACGTTGATAATTACTTGAACTGCGGTGAATGAAAACGCGGCAATGCAAATTGCAATAATGGAATTGATAATGACTTTGCGACCTTTTTCAGGTCCTTTCTCACCTCCAATCAAAAACAAGAAAGCGGCGTAGACAAACATAATTATCGCCAAAACTCCAATAATATAAGCCATAATCTGGGCAATATTAACGGCAATGTCAGCAAGTCCCGTAAGGCCGCCGCGAAAATTGCTCGGATCCAAAACTTTACAGCCGCCACGCGGACAAAGAGCGTCGCCAATTGGTAAAAAGTTGTCGCTTCGTTGTGCCAAAAAACTAGAAATAAACATAAAATTCGGTTTTTCAAAAAGTTATAAAAGGTTAAAAGTTTGGGAAAAATTGGAAAAAAGAAGTGAGGATTTTGGAATTTCGCAGTGAAAATTTTTTATTTAATTTGGTTGTTCAAAGCTATACTTTTTGAATTGAGAACTTTTTGAATTGCTAAAATTGACTTTCATTTTGTTATTTTTTTGGTTTGAAAATCAATCTTAAGAATTAATCTCGAGTTTATATTCATTCGTATTCTTAAAAAGAAAGCTGAAATTTTTTAAAATGTTTTGAACTAACTTTGTGGTTTTTTTTACTTCAAAAAACTTCACCCCAATTCTAAATAATAAAATAGTTTTTGTCAATTAGTCAATTTTGACTTTGAATTTTTACGAGTTTAAAATTTTTTTAAAACAGAGTTTGGCACATAAATTTGTTTTAGATTTTAGCTTAGAAGTTGATTTTTTTTGGAAATATATTTTAGTTTTTTTAATATTTTAATAATTTGATAAACTAATTTAACAAAGTTCTTGCATCCACAGCTTTTTGTATATTTCTTCTCAAGGAAATGGTTTGTACGGGAACTAGTCAACAAGTGAACAGAACAAAACAATGATAATTTCTCAAAAAATATAGAATTTAAAAGATTGTCAAAAGTCTTTTGAGTTTTTAATGCTGAGTGTTTGACAAATTTGACGTTTTAGCTTTTTTGATGTTTTAGAAACAGTCTATGAATTTTTTTAAATCATTGCGCCAATTAACCAAAAATCAACTTAAAATCGGCATTGTTTTTTGGGAATTTGGATTTTTTTTATTTGGTTTGGTCATTTCAAAAGGCAAGTCACCGTTATTAACGGTGTTTTTGAATAAAATTCTGACCACAGATGTGGTACTAATTCCAATATAATCCAAAATTTCAGTAGCTTGATTGACCAAATCTTCTGAAAGTCTAGTTTGAATAGCTTTGGTTTTTTGGGTTTTGGTGGGCATAATAGACTTCTTGCATTGAAAAGATTTTTTCCAAATTCCCCTTTTTTAAAAGGGTGGCAACGCAGTGATGGAGTATTTTTGCTCTGATAATCGTTAAATTGCAAAGTTTTGTCCAGATTTTTTGACTGGCTTTTTCTAAATTTTATTCAACGCAATATGTCTATTATAGTCAATCCACATAATACCTTTACGAAAAAGTAAAAAAATTGCCAAACATTGAACCACTCAATTTATCAGTAAATTACAAAGATAATGGAAAGTTTGTATTTTCAAAAAGGCTGAAAAAATG
>JFJP01038459.1_pt1 | contig 17480 bp, 8 predicted proteins | sample 431651 | NCBI WGS metagenome assembly JFJP01 (sample SAMN02602958, study PRJNA72255) | Microbial mat metagenome, whole genome shotgun sequencing project. | biome: fresh water; feature: sink hole; material: water; isolation source: purple microbial (photo- and chemosynthetic) mats found in...
CGCCAAACCAAACGATAAACGGGCGGAGCTGAAAGCCCTTTTCGCATTTGTCGCCCAAATTAAGCTCGCTGCCCTGAATATCATAAACCAGCGAGGGGTCACCAGTGCTCTGCGATTTCTTCAGCTCCCCGTGGAGGTGAAGAACTTTCGTGCTTCCGGCTCTTTCGTGGAGGTCGTCGACGTTCTGCGTAATGATGTGAACATCAAAGTGCTTCTCTAGTTCCACAAGCCCAAGGTGACCCTTGTTGGGCTCGGCAGTATGAAGCTGCCTGCGGCGCTCGTTATAGAAACGTAGCACCAGTTCCTTATCTTCTTCCCAGCCCTCAGGACTGGCTACCTGGGTTACCTCGTATTCCTCCCAAAGCCCACCCATATCGCGGAATGTTTTCAAGCCACTTTCAGCGCTCATTCCCGCCCCGGTTAAAACTACCAGTTTTTTCATAAGATTATTATTTTCAAACCTGTCAGGTCTATAGACCTGACAGGTTTATTCCATCATGGTAAAATCCATCTGGCGTTTGGCCAGATTAACACTCTTCACAACAACCTTCACATCGTCGCCCAGCTGGTAAACTTTTTTAGTGCTTTTGCCTGTCATGCAATAATTATCTTCATCGAACACATAAAAGTCGTCCATTAGCGACTGAACCGAAACCATGCCTTCGCACTTGTTTTCGTTGAGCTCCACATAGATGCCCCATTCACTGATGCCGCTTATGATTCCGTCGAACTCCTGACCCAGTTTGTCGGACATGAACTCCACCTGTTTGTATTTTATCGAAGCCCGCTCGGCGTCCATTGCTTTTTTCTCCATTTCGGAGGAGTGCTCGCAGCGTTTTTCGTACTTCTTTTTGTTCTTCGGTTCACCTCCCCCGAGATAATGAGCCAGCATGCGGTGCACCATCATATCGGGATACCGGCGGATGGGCGAGGTAAAATGGGTATAGAAGGGAAAAGCTAGTCCGTAATGGCCGATGTTTTCCGTAGAATACCGCGCTTTTGCCATAGCCCTGAGCGCCAGTGTTTCAATAACGTTCTGCTCTTTTTTGCCCTGAACGTCGTCGAGGAGCTTGTTGAGCGAAACGGCTGCCTGCTTGCCGGAACCGAGTTGCAAATCGTAACCGAATTTCCTGATGAACATCGCGAACGACTCCAGCCTCTCCACATTCGGATTATCGTGGATACGATACACGAAGGGCTTGGCTTTGTCGGCCTTTGGCTTTTCACCGGGGACATCCTGCAAGAAGCGGCACCCACGGTTAACAAAGGTAGCGACCATTTTGTTTGCCAAAAGCATAAACTCCTCGATAAGCTGGTTCGACTCTTTCTGTTCTTTGAAATACACGCTTAGCGGCTTACCGTTTTCATCGATGTTGAACTTCACCTCTACCCGGTCGAAAGCAATAGCCCCGCTGCCAAAGCGATCTTTGCGAAGCTTCTGTGCCAGACGGTGGAGTGTGAGGATCTCGGTTTTCATGTCGCCCTCCTTGCCCATAATGATTTCCTGAGCGTCTTCGTAAGCAAAACGTTTCTGAGATTTGATCACTGTACGACCAAACCATTCCTTCAGGATCTCTGCGTTATCGTTCATCTCGAAAACTGCCGAGAAACACAGCTTCTCCTCGTCGGGACGGAGGGAGCAGATGAAGTTAGAGAGCCGCTCAGGCAACATGGGAACTACACGGTCGACCAGGTAAACTGATGTTGCGCGCGCATAGGCCTCCTCTTCAATAATACCCTTGGAACGAACGTAGTGCGACACATCGGCGATATGCACTCCTACTTCCCAATTGCCGTTTTTCAGCTTTTCGAGGGAGAGGGCATCGTCGAAATCCTTTGCGTCGTGCGGGTCGATGGTGAAAGTGGGAACTTTGCGGAAATCGCGGCGTTCGGCAATCTCTTCTGGCGAAATAGTTTCGCTGATAAGTTCGGCAGCATCGTCGACTTCTTTCGGGAAATAAAGAGGGAGGTCGAATTCTGCCAGGATGGCGTGCATCTCCACATCGTTTTCGCCAGGATTGCCTAACACCTCTAGGATTTCGCCGATAGGGCTTTTGGCATTTGCAGGCCATTCAACGATTTTTGCGATTGCTTTTTGTCCCGCTTTGCCGCCTTTCAGTTTGTTTATGGGAATAAAAATATCATAAGGCATCTTACGGCTGTCGGTAACAAGAAAGGCGAAGTTGTTGTTGATTTCAATGATTCCCACGAAGCTCATGCGGGCACGCTCGATGATTTCAACCACTTCACCCTCGAAACGATTGGCGCGCGGACGCTGCGGAAACACGTGAACCTTAACGATATCGCCGTTCATGGCTGTTTTCATGTTGGGCCGGGCGATAAACACATCGTCTTCCATCTCCTCGCTGATGATAAAAGCATATCCGTACTGCGTCATGTCTACCTTGCCGATAAGATAACCGGCACGCGATTTAAGCCTGAACTTGCCAGCTTCCGGCTCCTCCAGCTGTCCGCCCGAGGAAAGCCACTCCAGCGACTGCAGTACCTGCTGCTTCTGAAAATCATCCTGTATACCCAGGTATTTGGATACTTGCTTGTAGTTGTAGAGTTTTCTGGGACTATTTGAAAAAATTGCCATAATGCTGCCGGCCATCTTCTCTCTGTTAAATCCCTTTTCCGCTTTGCTTTTTCTTTTGTGAGCCATATGTTTCGAAAATTTACCTAAGGTAAGGCTTATATGGCGGTTAAGATACTAATTTTTGAATAATCGGATATTATTTTAACGTTATCACGGAGTATTGCAAATAGCTAAGGGGGTGAAGAAGGCAGCGGGGCACTTAGCTCCGGCTTACCTTCTTCACCCCCTTGCCCGATTTGCTTAATCGCTTACTTCCTGATGATTTTCTCAACCTTCCGGGAATTACCCTGTTTCAAAACCAGAAGGTAAAGTCCGGCATCAATAGCTGAAAAATCGATTTCAGCCGTTTCGGACCCAGGGTTAATCGATCGGATAACCCGGCCTTGAATATCGGTGATCAGGATCTCCGAAATGATAGAACTTCCGGTTATGGTAAGGAGGTCCTCAACCGGATTGGGAAACATACGAACATCTTTGTAATAGCTATCCGGGTTTCTAATAGAGGTTGGGAGATCGGGAGTGGAAAGAGCCTTTGTGGTATAAATCCTGTATTCGCCAGGCGCAAGGCTTATTGGGACATTCACATTGGCGACTTCGAGCGACTCCCCCGAGAAAAAATCGTACCAGGTACCGGTTCTGCTAAAGTTTGGATCGGCCGAAAGACTTACCACATCGAAGTTACCGATGATTCTTACATCCATGTCGGCATGGTTGAGCTCAAGCCGTTTCACCGGGTTTGCGAAAAACACCGAATAGTTGGTTGTTGAGAAGGCGGGTTCAATAGTTTTCAGATGAATCAGTGCAGAATATGCCGGATTGATCCTTTTTCGTTCGTTAAGGTACTGCCATAGTATAGGCTTGTTACCCACACGACCGCCGTAGTCAATAGAAATGTCATAGCCCATTTCACCAAACTGCCAGATCATCTTGGGACCGGGAACAGTGAGAAAGAAGGCCGCGGTTAGTTCTGCACGTCTGAGGGCTACAGGCAGCTCTTTTGTGTTGTAATCTCCGGCAGCATTTCCATAGGCCAAAGTCTTGAACATAATTCTTTCCTCATCGTGACTTTCCATGTATCCCACGAGATTGGGCAAACTCCAGCCCCTTTTTTTGTATGAGACCCAGCTGAAATCGGACTTACCGTTTTCGTTGTATCCCATGGAGGCTTCGTTGTAGTTGAAATTCATATTGCCCCAGATCATCATGCCATAGTTGGCAAGAATTGTTTCTTCCGAGTTATCTGCAAAATGCTCGAGGATCACATAAGCGTTGGGGTTAACTGTCCATATTTTATCGGCCATTCTCTTAAGGATAGCGATCCTTTTGGCATCATAAGCACTTCCATCGCCAGGGGTATTTGTAAATCCCTTGGTGAAATCGAAACGAAAACCATCTACTTTGTATTCGGTCATCCAATAGGAGTTTACACGGTCCACAAAATTTTTGGTGGTCTCGTTCTCGTGGTTAAAGTCGTATCCCCAGGAATATGCTGTGTTTGGCGATACTGTGTTATACCATGGGTTGTCCGAGGCTGGCTGGTTGAGCGCGGAGTTCCAATAAAGCTGTACCAGAGGGCTTTGCCCATACGAATGGTTGAGCACCATATCCATAATTACCGCCATACCCCGACTGTGGCATGAATCGATAAATGCTTTCAGATCGTTTTTGGGTCCGTAGTATTTGTCGGGCGCAAAATAGTAGGAAGGGTTGTATCCCCAGCTTTCATTTCCTTCAAACTCGTTGAAGGGCATAAGTTCAATAGCTGTAACCCCCAGCCGGGTGAAATAGTTCAGGGTGTCGGTAAGGGTTTTCCAGTCATGGGCTGCAAGGAAATCACGAAGCAGGAGCTCATAAATAACTGCATTTTCTTTTAACGGGGGAGTGTAACTGCTGTGTTTCCATACGTAAGCCGGCTGATTTGTTTGCAAAACACTCACGATACCAGTGGTAAGGCCTTTAGGATAAGGTTTAAGATCCGGATAGGTGGTGCTGCTGATCCATTCGTCGTTCCAGGGATCTAGTATTTTATCTGTATATGGGTCACCGATTTTCAGGCTCCCGTCAACCAGATACTGGTAAGCATACTCCTTTCCGGGGATGAGGTTGTCGATCTGCACCCAATAGCGTTGTGTATCGGGAGTGCGCTTCATATAGGTGGAGGCGTTAGCGGTCCAGTTGGAAAAATCCCCAAGAACAAAAGCATATGATTTTGATGGGGCATATAGACATAGTATTGCTGAGGTTTCGGAGATGTAGTTAACACCATCTTTTATTCCAGCCGGCAAAGACTGAACAGTTGGGGTTGGGCGAACAAAGTAAAAGAAGGTGTCGGAGGCTGTTTCTGTCGACGAAAAAGCTTTAACCACGACTTGGTTTTCGCCAACAGCATCTGCAGCAAAAGTATGGCTGAGGGTTTGCGAAGAGTTGGTTCCCTTAATAAAGACAGCGTTTTTATAAAGAGCAATACTATCGGAGGAGCTTGCGTTTGCGGTAACCGGCACAGATGCATTAAGCTCAACAATACCGCTGCGGGCTTCGGGAATGGAGAAATTGATGTTAAGTCCCTCGGCATAAACATTCACGAACAAGTCGGTCGTTTGTTTAATAGGAGGTTCGGCACTTCTGACAACTAGTGCAATTTTTTGAATTGTTTTGGAAAGGCTGACATTGTAGAATGTATAGATATCCTGGCTAATGGTCAGCTTATAGGTATAGGAGCCTGTATATTCGAGTTTGGGTTGAGAGGCGTTCACACCCCACGAGCCTATTACGTTTTGCCATTGGGTATTGTCGCTAAGGATCAAGCCGGTATGCAGATACAGATCACCTGTATAGTTTTTAAGATCACCTGACTCAAGGTCGGAATGGAAATATAGGGTTACCGGCTTATTTGCGACGGGGATAAGTGGATCGGTAGTAATAACCTGGGCATAGAGTAAAGCGGGGAGGAAAATGCTTAAAAGAAAGGAGATTCCGGTGAATATTTTTCGCATAGGAATTTACGTTAAAATCGTTTAAAAACAGTAACCGCAAAGTTCGCTGAGGAGTGTGAATAGTTCGCAATGATATGGTTATTAATCAGAACAACCTTACGAACCTTGAATCTTCTCAGCCTACTTTGCGGTTAAAGCTTTACTTAAAATCTACCGGGGCAGAAATTAAATAATTATTGAATGGTGCCAGTACCAGCTTTAAAGTTAAGGCTGATAGTAGCTGTACCAGCTGCAACAGGAACTGCTGCCTGATCACCACCTGTACCACGGAATTCAATATTACCACCGATAATATTAAATTCATGCTGCCACCAGTCATAATGCCATTTATGCCAAGCGTTCATTCTCAGATTGCCGGCAACAAGGTCTTTAGTGATTGTTAAAACTTCGTTGGCATTGTCAACAGTGAATTTATTTGCAGGAAGGGCAGCATCCCATGATCCTGCTGCATCTCCAATAAGATAAACTTCAGCTTCGGCAACCGAAATTGAGTCTCTTTCAAGGTCAACCCAGATCATATAATAACCTGAAGTTGCAGGAGGCATGATATTGTTTGACCCTTTTAAATAATCTTTAACACCGGGGTTTGAGTTGTCAGCAACACCGAAGTCTCCAACCCACTCTTTTCCGGGAGCGAATTTAATACCAGGGTCAGCAGCAGCTGCATCGATCCAAACAATTTTCCAGAATGCATTCGGATGAGAGTGAACAGGAATCATTGGGAGGTCAACTGTTGCCCAAGTCCAACCACCAACTGATGCACCAATCATATAAAGTGCCTCAGGATATTCAGGAAGGGGTTCAGCTTCGCCGGTTTTAACCATTGTAACTGAAGTACCTACGCCTAATTCCCATGTCATGGTGAATTTGTAAACCGCATATTCAGCATTCGCAATGTTTCCACCACCTGCATCCAATGCGTTTAATGCACCACCGAAATTGGAGTTAACTTTAACACCTAGTTTGCCACCACCAAGATCCAGCTGGGTATCGAGAATAACTTTCCAACCATCTGAATAACGGAATTTGAATTCGTTTTTAAGCATGGTTACGTTCTCAACAACAAATTCCATTTTGCTTGTGTTGAAAGTAGCAGCCATTGGGGTGCTATTGCTCCATCCACCGGGAGTTGCGCCACCGATAAGGCCCCAAACAACTCTTGCGATTGCCACTTTTTTCAATTCGGTGTCAACCATAATGTGGTACAAACCATCTTCAGGAACTGTGAAATTAGTAGTAGATTCTTCATATCCACCTTTCCACAGGCCTTCTTTAGGTTCTTCAACGTCAAGGTCAGCTTCTGCAACTTCAGCGAAGTCGGCAGCAGGTCCGTAAGATTTCTTAGCAGAACCGGCAACTTCGTACAGGCTAAACCCATTGGAAGCTTCGAGAGCCATATAAATTTCAACAAGTGCTGATCTGTCTTCCTGTAAAACTTCGTTTTTGGCGACAGTCATTCTTACTTTAGTATCCAGATCGGCCAAAGTAGCCGTTGCTGTTTTGATATACATACCATCGAGCACAATGGGCTCATTAGGTTCGTCTTCTTTTGGATCGCAGGCAACAAGTGCAATGCTTGCCACTAATGCCACAAATGCAAATTTCAGAGTTGATCTTAAAAAATTGACTTTCATTGGTTTTTGGTTTTTGTTAATAAAAATTGCTCTAATAATTATGGTTATTGTGAATCTGACAATAGATTTTCGTTAGCATCTGAAGCCCATTTTGGGATTGGGAAGGTTTCCCTGCTGGCATCCGAAGGAAGCTTTTCCCACCAGGCTTTTCCGAATTCGCCAAAGCGGATAAGGTCTTGTCTGCGGTGCCCTTCCATAAACAATTCTCGGCCCCTTTCGGCAAGCAGGAAGTCAAGGTCTGCACCGGCTTGTTTTGAAACTTCAGCTCTTTCGCGAATGGGATCAATCCATTCATCGCCGGCTCCGGCCCCTTTAAGTCGAATTTCTGCCTCGGCTTTCATGAGATAAATGTCTGTAATACGAAAAACAACAAAATCGTTACTTAGGTTCTCAATTGATCCCTTTTTAACAACATATTTGAAAGGCCGAACCCCTGACATCCTGATTTGTGCAGTAGTAAAAGTTGCATCCATTCTTAGGGCAGGAATAACTGGTGAAAAGAAAAGGGGTACGGCTGCTACTGCATCCAGAATAACAGCCCCCTTGGAGTCTTTTTGTGCACCTGCAAGGAAGAACTTTTCTTTTCTTAAATCACCATCCTCATAAGAATTATAATGACTTTCGAGAGCAGCAAAGCCATTCCATGGGCCAACCGGCATATCGAAAGTCAGGTTGCTTTGGTAGTGAAGTGAACGCATATGTATTCTAAATCCCTTGAACTCATTCTCATCGTAAGGTATTGAAAAGATAATTTCCGAGTTGGTTTCATTGTTGGTAACAAAAGGCCCTTGCGGATCGGGATCCAAGGTATAAAATCCCGTGTTTATAACGCTGTCGCAATAATTGCCGGCCTTCTCCCATTGCGGGGTTCCGGTATAAACTTCAGCGTTAAGATAAAGTTTTGCTAAAAGGCTATAAGCCAGTGAACGGGTTGCCAGATACTTTTTATCCACATTCTGCAACTTAGGCAAGGAAGATTCGAGAGTGCTCACCAGACTATCCCATATGGCCTCGCGGTGGTTCCTGTAAGGTTTTTCAGGAACATCGATTGTAGTGGAGAGATAGGGAACATCACCAAAGTTGTCAATTAGCAAATAATAATACATCGATCTTAATACATCGAGTTCAGCAATTTTCTTGAGAATATCATCGCTGGGGGGCAAGGCTTTCAAAAAGTCGGATTTAATGTTGCAGGTTGTTGTTGCTTCATACAGCCTGCCCCACATGTTATTCACCCCTTCCACGTCGTTACTCCAGGTGTGTTCATGCATTACCCGCCATTTACCTCCGTCGTCCCAGTCAGCATCACGGGTAGGAGCACATAATTCATCAGAAGTGATTTCCTGTGCCAAATACCACCAGCCTTCATCATCAACGAGAGGCCTGAATGCTGCATAGCCAGGTACAGCAAGCGTTGCAAGCTGTAAGTCGTTTTCCGGATACAAATCAGCAGGTATCTTGTCGTACAGATCCTCTGTGAGATCTGTACAGCCCATACCGGCTATCAGTAAAAAGGAAAATATATATATTGCTTTCTTCATAGTTCTAAAATTTTAAAAACTTGCGTTAATTCCAAAGGTAATAGACCGGGTCTTTGGGTAGGTGTTGTATTGATCAATACCAAAATTTAATCCGTCGATACTGGTTTCAGGATCTATGCCGGAATAATTGGTAAGTACAAACAGGTTATTGGCAGCAACCGATAATTTAAGGTCCGAAAGCCAATTAATATTGGTTGCATTTACCGAATATGATAATGCGAGGTAATCCAGACGCAGAAAAGATGCACTTTCCACATAAAGATCCGACTCCTGGGCTGGGCTTTTGCGCCCCTGATTGTACCAGTCTATGGCATCTGGAAGTTTATTTAAACTCGGGAAGTCCCCCGGATAATCAAACAACATCCTGGTGGCATTATAAACCTCGTTTCCTAGCATCGCCCGGAATGAAAAGTCAAGGTTCCAGCGTTTATAAAAAGTAAGGTAATTCGACCAGCCCAACTCAACATCAGGAAGAGCAGTGCCTACAATCTCTCTTTGAGCATCAGCAATAATATCGGTATATCCTCCGGTTTTGGAACGATATGTCATCTTTCCGCCAACCATCCCTGTGTAAACCGGGAGATAAAAGGAGCCGAGGCTTTCACCGGCCATGATACCCAGCACCCAGGAACCGGTAAGGCCACGACCTGAAATATATCCTTCTTTTCTAACATCCCCTTCTTCAACACGACCTCCTAAGTCAAGCATTTTTTGCTGGTTATGTGCTGCATTGAGATTGGTTTTCCATTTGAAATTCGAACGATCTACCGCAAAAACCTGTAACAATAATTCAACACCCTTGTTTTCCATACTTCCGGCATTGCCCCATTTTATGCGGGCAACGTTTGGCGGAACAGGAACAATAAACTGTCCTAAGAGATCACTTGTTTTTTTCTGGTAAAGTTCAAGGGAGCCGCTAATACGATTCCTAACAAACCCGAAATCAAGTCCAAGATTTACCTCCTGAGTTTGTTCCCATTTAAGATCAGGGTTCGTGTTCCATTCTGGAGGAAAATTAATAACCGTACTGCCCGATTCAGGATCTGTGGCTGTTCCGGATGCTATTATAATTGTCTTGCTTCTGTACTCTCCAATTTCCTGATTACCGGATACACCATATGATGCCCGGATCTTAAGGTTACTGATAAAATCAACACTCTCCATAAAAGCTTCCCTGTGGATTGTCCATCCAAGAGCAGCAGTAGGAAACCATCCCCATTTATTGTTTTCTCCGAACTTTGTGGAACCATCCCGGCGTATTGAAGCACTTGCATAATATTTACTATCATAATTGTATTGTGCCCGGCCAAAGAAACCGATGAGTCTAGACATGTTTCTGTATGAAGATGTGCCATCCCTGTCGAGAAGTACAAGAGAACCGAGGTTATCAGCCCCCATGAAATCGGAATTCGCATTTAAAGCAGTAACCCCGAATCCATCGCTATTGGTCTCCTGCCAGGAGTGACCTGCTACCAGATTCAAATTATGCACATTGCCATAAACCTTGCTGTAAGAAAGATACGACTCCATCAATTTCTTGGTCTTGTTGTCATATGATCTTTTTGCTCTGCCGCTTGTGGTTGATGCCCATGATTCTCGAGGTTCGAAAATCTGATTTTCATGATCATCACGAGTGTAGCCTAAATTTACGGTGCCCACCATTCCTTTAAAAATCGTTAGATCGGCCTTCATACTTCCATAAAACCTTTTCGCATCCCGTATGTTTTGAACTTCATTAACGGTTGCCAAAGGGTTTACATAATTAAATTCCCTTTTAACCTGGTAAAAACTTCCGTCAGCATTATAAATAGGATCCGTTGGATTCCTTGAGTATGCCTGATAAAGTATGTCTTTTAGTCCGTAACCATTATAATCTTCATAGTCGTTCTTTTCAAAAGTCCCTGAAATACTGGAAGATATAATTAGTTTGTCGTTAAGCGCCTTTTGGGTGAGGTTGATCTTTCCGATGCTTCTTTCCTTTTCGGTGCCTTCGAGAATCCCCGTCCATTTGGATTGCGTTCCGGAAACATAGTAACTTGTTTTATCGCTACCGCCGGAATAATTCAAATTGTAAGAAGTGGAAAGTCCGGTTCTGAAGATGGCATCCTGCCAGTCTGTATCAGCTCCCCCATCCACAAACACCAATCCGTTATCGGCTGCAAATTGGCGAACCTCATCAGCCGAAAGAAGGTCAAGTCTGTTTGCTGCATTTTCTGCGGAGACTTTTACATTCAATTGCAGGACATTCTTTTCTGAAACGCCCGATTTTGTTGTAATAAGAATAACCCCATTGGAACCTTGTGAACCGTAGATGGCGGTTGACGCCGCATCTTTAAGAACGTTGAAGGTCGCAATATCTTCGGGAGAGATTGTGGTAGGATCTACTCCAGGAACACCGTCAACCACATAGAGCGGTTGGGTATTTGAATCAAACCCTGATGCTCCGCGAATCTTAACCGCATACCCTGCGTTGGGGTCACCTCCTTTTTTGGTAATCATAACACCGGCGATCTGACCCTGTATTGCCTGCAGGGGATCTGTTAGTGCGCCCCCTGTCATTTCTTCAGCTGATATCTGGGCCACAGCTCCGGTTTTATCGCTTTTTTTCTGCGTACCATAGCCAATAACCATAACCTCGTCCAGAGCAAGGGTTTCTTCGCTAAGGGCTATGTCTACAATAAGGTTCTCACCTACCGCCACTTCTTTGGTTGTGTAGCCGATAAAAGAGAAAATCAATGTCTGATCAGATGATGCTTTAATTGAATAAGTTCCATCGATGTCTGTTACTGTACCCTGTGTAGTTCCTTTAACAATTATTGTAACTCCTGGCAGTGCATAACCGGAAGCCTCGTCAGAAACGTGACCGGTTATAGTGTTAACCTGTCCAAAAAGTTGAAAGGGTATGAACATCAGAAACAAAAGGAACGTTTTCCACAATGGGCAAATACGTTGCTTCATTTTTTTAGGTTTTGTTTAGTTAATACTAGTAATTTAATAGATCTCTGAAACTTTTCCCGAAATTTCAAAAAATGGTTTTTAAACCGAGTGGCAAATTATGACATTCTAATATTTCTTTAATCAAAACTGTTACCTGAAAAGGCTAAAATTCAACGCAATCGACTCCGCAAACGTTTGCAATGGGGTGTTTTTGGATATGTTTTGGAGCATGGGGGGACGAATGGGGTAACGGAGGTAACGGAGGTAACGAGGTAACGGAGGTAACGAGGTAACGGGGTGACGGAGGTAACGGGGGTAACGAGGTAACGGGGTAACGAGGTAACGGGGTAACGGGGTAACGGAGGTAACGGGTTACAATGTATATGAAAGTTTTTGCATTAATGAACTTGTCATAATCCTGATTTTTTTTATTAGACCTCGCAACTCAGAAGCTTCAATGATATAATTAAGCTCCTTTGATATAATTATTTGCGTTTCCAATTCAGTCAGGGAACCTAAAGAAATACTAAGAAAATTTGTGAATTCCTTTTTGGATTTACGGCCTGCTCCTTCAGCAATATTCGATGGAATTGATATTGCTGATCGCCTCATTTGAGACACTAAAACAAACTTTTCTTCATCTGGAAATAATCTAGTTATTTTGTAAATTTCCTTTACGAGTAAAATAGATAATTTCCAAATTTCCAGATCTTCGTGACATTTCGTGAAAGTCATATTTTTTACTTTTTATTTTATTCTTAATGTCTTAAGAGTTCAATTTATCAGCGTTGCATTTAAAATAAAATCAAAAAAGTTCAAATTTTCAAATATCCACCCCGTTACCCCGTTACCTCGTTACTCCGTTACTCCGTTACTCCGTCACCCCGTTACCTCCGTTACCCCGTTACCTCGTTACTCCGTTACTCCGTTACTCCGTCACCCCGTCACCCCGTCACCCCGTTACTTATTAAATCCAATTCTTCTTTTTTTACTCCAAATTAACTATCTTTATCTACGCTAAAACTCCATGAAAACCCATCCTGTAACCATAAAAGATATAGCCCGTGAGCTGGGAATCTCTCCCTCTACGGTTTCGCGTGCGCTCAAGGATCATCCTGATATCAGTCCGCAAACGAAGTTACAGGTGCGCGAACTGGTTGATAAACTCAAGTACAAACCCAATGCCGTTGCCCTGAGTCTGAGGAGCCGAAAGACCAATATCATCGGGGTTATCGTACCCCAAATGGTTCATCATTTTTTCTCTTCCGTGATATCTGGCATTGAGGAGGAAGCTATCAGCGCAGGATATAACGTGATGATCTTCCAGTCGAACGAAAGCTACGAGCGCGAGTTGCTCAATGTTCAGGCCTTGCTTGCCAGCCGGGTTGACGGAGTTTTGGCCTCCATTTCGAAAACCACACGGAAGTTTGCACATTTCAAGGAATTAATGGAAAACGAGATCCCGGTGGTATTGTTCGATCGTGCCAGTGATGAGCTTGATACCGACAAGGTTATTGTTGACGACTTTGCAGGAGCCTTTGATGCAGTGGAATACCTCATAAAAACAGGCTGTCGGCGCATCGCGCATTTTGCCGCGCCACAGCACCTTAAAATCGGGTACCTCAGGCAACGGGGCTACATCTCCGCCCTGGAGAAAAATGGCATAATGGTTGACGACGAGCTGATTGTTAAATGCGATACCCACGACGAAGCGCTGGAAACAACAGCTAAGGTCATGGCTCTTGCAAATCCCCCGGATGCCGTCTTTGCCGTCAACGACCTTACGGCAGCCGGAGTATTGAAAGTGCTCAAGCGACTTCATCTTCGTGTCCCGGAGGATATTTCGGTGGTGGGTTTTACTGACGGACTTGTTTCAACTGTCACCGACCCTCCTATGACAACAGTAAGCCAGCATGGGTTTGAGATGGGACAGATTGCAGCAAAAATCCTCCTACAGCGTATCGAGTCGGGCATTGAAAACTTCAAGCCCGTTACCGAGGTGCTGAAGACGGATCTGATTGTCAGGGAGTCTACGAAGAGTCTGGGCTCCTCTCCCCCCTCCCCAACCCCTCCCCAGGATGGGCGGGGCTAGACTTTTGTATGCCCCTCCCCAACCCCTCCCCCTGAGTGGGCGGGGCCAGACTATCGCAGGAATCGGGAGGGATGGTATGGAGTAGGATTGTAAAATCAACATTTGTTGCTGTATTTGGCTGCCCCTCCCCAACCTCCCGCAATGCGGGAGGTTGGGGAGGGGCTTCAGGCGACAAACACGATTCCTTCAACCTTCTCCAGCCCTGCGATTGACTAGCCCCGCCCACTCAGGGGGAGTGCCTGTCCCGCAATGCGGGAGGTTGGGGAGGGGCAACATGCGCAAAACGCAATACCTGCCATCCTTCTTCATTTATGTGAAAGTCTAGCTCCCTCCCATTGCCAAATGGCGCAAATATAGTGGGAGTGCCTGTCCCGCACTGCGGGAGGTTGGGGAGGGGCATACGATAGTCTGGACTCACCCACCCAGGGAAAAGATCAGGAGCAGCCGAAAAATAAATTTCCCGCCCCCGCAATCGTTTGAAACAAGCCCTGCAGCGCTAATCCGTCTTCAACGAAAAATCTTTTTTGACAGAATACTTGCATTATCAGTTTCTTTTTTAATATTTTTGACGCAGGAACAATCTTCTTTCCCGAAAAAAAATACAAGATTTCTGATACCGTTTGTTCCTGCGGTTGTAATTGTATTATCTAAACTCCCCCCATTTTTTGGGAATAAAATCATTTACATGAATAAGCCAAAGCTTTCTTTTTGGCAAATCTGGAATATGAGTTTCGGGTTTCTCGGGATTCAATTTGGATTTGGATTGCAAAATGGCAATGTGAGCCGTATTTTTCAGACGCTTGGAGCCGATATCGACCAGATTCCTATTCTCTGGATTGCTGCTCCCGTAACCGGTCTGATTATTCAGCCTATCATCGGACATCTGAGCGACAATACCTGGAACCGGCTGGGACGAAGAAGGCCCTACTTCCTTGTGGGCGCGCTGCTGGCATCAATTTCATTGCTGTTCATGCCGAATTCCCCATCTCTTTGGATTGCGGCCGGAACACTTTGGATCATGGATGCATCCATCAACATCACCATGGAACCTTTTCGCGCTTTCGTGGGCGACATGCTCCCGGAAAACCAGCGAACCCTTGGATTCACCATGCAGAGCTTCTTTATCGGTATTGGCGCGTTTGTTGCCTCCTGGATGCCCTACGTGATGGCTAATTGGTTCAACTTCTCAAATGTGCCCGATCATGCAGGGGCTTTGCCGGAAACTGTTATTTACTCATTCTATTTCGGGGGAGCCGTGTTCATGCTCGCCGTGGCATGGACGGTCTTCAGAACCCGCGAATACTCGCCCGAGCAAATGGCTTCTTTCGAAGACCACAAGCGTGCTGCCGAAGCCGATGTTACCACAGACCATGACCCGGTGAGCAAATACCTTCGCCGCGGAATCATTTGGACTATCGTGGGCTTGGTCCTTATACTTCCGGTTTACCGCTTGCAACTCGAGAAAGAATTATACATCCTTGCTCTTGGCTTCGGGGTGTTTGGCGTTTTGCAGCTACTCAGCGCCGGACTGATTGCCTCGCAGAACTTTAAGAACGGACTCGTTTCCATTATCACAGACTTGTACCGGATGCCTACAACAATGAAGCAACTGGCCTTTGTGCAGTTTTTCTCCTGGTTTGCGCTGTTTTCGATGTGGATCTATACCACATCCGCCGTTACGGGACATATCATCGGGACTTCCGACACCACCTCACAGGCATACAACGATGGCGCCGACCTGGTAAGCGGTATGTTTGGCTGGTACAATCTTTTTGCAGCGGGCTTCGGTCTTTTGCTCCTTCCCTTACTTGCCCGGCTTACCAACCGTAAAATCACACATTCCATTGCCTTAGTTGTAGGGGGATTGGGACTGATCTCCATCTATTTTCTCAAAGATCCCCAAATGATGATTTTCTCGATGGTGGGTGTCGGTCTTGCCTGGTCGAGCATCCTGGCAATGCCATACGCCATCCTCACGGGATCGCTCCCCCAGAAAAAAATGGGTGTTTATATGGGGATTTTCAACTTCTTCATCGTTATCCCCCAGATTCTCGCTGCCACCATCCTTGGATTTATGGTTAAAGACCTTTTCCATGAAGAAAGTATTTATGCGCTGGTAGTTGGTGGCTTGTCTATGATTGTAGCCGCCATCCTGGTTGTTTTTGTCAAGGACAGCAAATCCCCCGAAAAAAATAAAGCTTAAAATGAAAGAATATTATAAAAAAGACGAGTGGAAAATAATTGAAGAAGGATTCAATCCTGACATGCACGAAGCCTCTGAAAGCATATTCAGTCTGGGCAACGGCCGCATGGGACAACGGGCCAACTTCGAGGAGAAATATTCAGGGAAATCGCTTCAGGGAACTTATATAGCGGGAGTTTATTATCCCGACAAAACCCGCGTGGGCTGGTGGAAAAACGGTTATCCGGAATATTTCGCCAAAGTGCTTAACGCACCCAACTGGATCGGAATTCTTGTTGAGGTAGATGGCCTGTCGCTGGATCTTAACACGGTAAAAGTGAGGGATTTTTGCCGTGAGCTCGACATGAAGCAGGCTTGCCTGAGGCGATCGTTTATCGCTGTTTTCCCCAATGGCTACGAGATTGAGGTAAAAACCAGCCGTTTTTTAAGTATTGTGAATGATGAACTCGGAGTTATTCGGTATTCCGTTAAGGCGCTTAATTTCGGGGGAACGATACATTTTACCCCCTTTATCGATGGCGATATACGGAACGAGGATTCGAACTACGATGAGCAGTTTTGGGACACCCTTGAATGCAAGGTCGATAACGCCAGTGCATATCTCCTCGCCAAAACCCGGAAATCGGAATTCCTGGTAGGGATGACGATGCTTTATGAGGTAACCAAAAACAATTCCATTCTGAAGCTTAGCCCGGAGGCAATCCGCAACGATAAATATGTTGCAAGTCAGGTAAGCATCGAGGTTCAGAAAAATGATGAAGTTGAGGTCTTCAAATATGTTTCCGTTTTAAGTTCGCTCAACCACTCCTCCCCCGGTAAAATTGCAATAAACGGCCGTAAGGTAGCTGAGGAAGGACTTCAGAGAAAGTACGACTCCCTCTTTAAGGATCACATCGCTGCCTGGGATGAGAAATGGCTTCACAGCGACATCATCATTAAGGGCGACGAGGCAGCGCAACAGGGTATTCGCTTTAATATCTTTCACCTCAACCAGACCTACACCGGTAAGGACGAGCGGCTCAATATTGGTCCGAAAGGCTTTACCGGCGAGAAATATGGCGGCAGCACTTACTGGGATACCGAGGCTTTTCTGATACCTTTTTACCTGAGCACCGCACCTCAGAATGTTGCACGAAATCTGTTGGTGTATCGTTACAAGCATCTGGGAAAAGCCATGGAAAATGCCGAAAAGCTCGGGTTTCATTCGGGAGCGGCCCTTTATCCCATGGTAACCATTAATGGCGAAGAATGCCATAACGAATGGGAAATCACGTTTGAGGAAATACATCGCAACGGCGCTATAGCTTTTGCGATTTACAACTATATCCGTTACACCGGTCGTGAGGAATACCTGGCCGAATATGGCCTGGAGGTGCTTATCGGCATATCACGCTTCTGGAAACAGCGGGTGAACTGGTCGGATGTAAAGGGACAGTATGTGATGCTGGGAGTTACCGGTCCGAATGAATATGAAAACAACG
>JFJP01038460.1_pt1 | contig 17480 bp, 10 predicted proteins | sample 431651 | NCBI WGS metagenome assembly JFJP01 (sample SAMN02602958, study PRJNA72255) | Microbial mat metagenome, whole genome shotgun sequencing project. | biome: fresh water; feature: sink hole; material: water; isolation source: purple microbial (photo- and chemosynthetic) mats found in...
GCTGCGATGCAGGATTCGGCGTTGGTGAAACCGGGCTCGCTGTTTACCTTGATTTTGCTGATTCCATCAAGCGGTTAGGCCGCCATGTAATTGAAGAACGTTACGGGAATCTTTTCCAGATGTACCAGAAAATTGTGGATGAAAATCCATACGAAAATCCAATGATGATCTATCCTGCAGTACATTATACTATGGGTGGACTTTGGGTTGACTATGAACTGATGTCGACTGTTCCTGGATTGTTTGTTACCGGCGAAGCCAATTTCTCTGATCACGGTGCAAACCGGCTTGGAGCTTCTGCATTGATGCAGGGCCTTGCTGACGGATACTTTGTTCTTCCATACACTATTCAAAACTACCTGGCTGACCAGATCAATGTGCCTCGTTTTAAAACAGATCTTCCTGAATTTGAGGAGTCCGAAAAACAGGTGAAATCGCGGCTGCAAAAACTTTTTGATGTAAAAGGAACCAAAACTGTAGATCATTTCCACCGCCAGCTTGGTAAAATAATGTGGGAATATGTTGGTATGGCACGTAATAAGGCAGGTCTTCAGAAAGCTATTACAATGATTCGTGAAGTTAAAGCTGAATTCTGGAAAGATGTTAAGATAAGCGGCGAAAACAACGAGGTAAATCCTGAACTGGAAAAAGCAGGCCGCGTAGCCGATTTCATTGAATTAGGTGAGCTGATGGCAATAGATGCTTTGAACAGAGAAGAATCATGCGGAGGCCATTTCCGTGAGGAATACCAAACTCCTGAAGGTGAGGCTTTGCGTAATGATGATGACTATATGTATGTTGCTGCCTGGGAATTTTCCGGTGATGATAAAACTCCGTTGCTTAATAAGGAACCACTTGAATACGAGGCGATAGAGGTGAAACAGAGGAATTATAAATAGAGGGAATGGGTTTTAGGGATTAGGTTTTAGGGTCCTATCCTACATAATAATACGTTGCACCTTCCCTAAACCTTAAATCCTAAAACCTTTATTTCATGGAAAGTAAAAAGATTGAGTCGTTTAAAGATCTATTTGTTTGGCAAAAAGGAATTGAAATTGTAAATAATATATACAAAGCGACTAAAAATTTTCCAAAAGACGAGTTGTATTGTTTAACAAGTCAAATAAGAAGAGCAGCTATTTCGATTCCTGCTAACATAGCTGAAGGGTGGGGAAGAGGCACAACAAAAAACTACATTCAATTCCTGGAGATATCCCGTGGATCACTCTATGAACTTAATACTTTAATTATCATTTCCTTCAATCAGGATTACATTAGCCAGGAAAATTGCAATGAAATGGAAAATACAATAAATGAAATTGGCAGAATGCTTAATGCTCTAATATCAAAACTCGAAAGTACAAATAAATAAAAATTAAGGAACAGAGGTTTTTGGTTTTTGGACATCACCAGCTAACCGGTACCATCCCTAAACCCTAACACCTTAACCCTAACACCTTCAACTATGGACTTTACATTAAAGATATGGCGTCAGAAGAATGCCAAAGCCAAAGGCAAATTTGTCACATATAAAATAAACGGGATCAGCGACAACAGTTCTTTCCTCGAAATGCTTGATGTAGTAAACGAACAGCAGGTTATAAAAGGAGAAGATCCGGTTGTGTTCGATCACGATTGCCGCGAAGGGATTTGTGGCGCTTGTAGTTTGTATATCAATGGTCGTCCGCATGGACCCGATGATGCAGTTACCACCTGTCAGTTGCATATGCGTAAGTTTAAGGATGGTGACACCATAGTAATTGAACCATGGCGTTCCAAAGCTTTCCCGGTTATCCGCGATCTGATGGTCGACAGGCAGGCTTTTGACAAAATCATTCAGGCCGGTGGATTTATTTCGGTTAATACCGGTGGAATTCCCGATGCAAACGCAATACTGATTCCAAAGCAAGATGCTGATTCGTCAATGGATGCCGCAGCTTGTATCGGTTGCGGCGCATGTGTTGCAGCCTGTAAAAATGCATCAGCCATGCTGTTTGTGGCAGCTAAAGTTTCGCACCTGTCATTATTGCCACAAGGCAAAGCCGAAGCAACCTTAAGAGTACAGGCAATGGTAGCAAAAATGGATGAACTTGGTTTTGGCAACTGTACAAATACAGGCGCTTGCGAAGCTGAATGTCCAAAATCAATTTCGATTGATAATATTGCACGCATGAACCGTGAGTTCCTGGGAGCGAAAATCGGATCGCAGAAAAAAGAAGTAAGCGGAGGCGGATTTTAATCCGCCTTTTCGCTATGAATATTCAACTTTATTTGTGTATAGTTCCTTCATTTTCGTGACACCACGAAATCATAAAATATAAGTATTACCTGATAGCTAACTTTTAATTATTAATGATTAAACATCATCTTTTCTATGAAAAAACAATTTATAACTCTCGTTCTACTTGTGGGATTCTTTGGAATGGCTCACGCAGAAAAAGCTCCGATAAAATTCGGAGAAATCAGTAAGGCTGAACTTCTTAACAATGTTTTTGCCCCCGACACCAGCGCCCCCGCAATTATTATTTGCGACTATGGTTATTTTACTGAAAGCCGTTTTCAGACAGTAAGGGTACTGCGTATAAAGATCCTTAAAAAAGAAGGATACGACTGGGCTAACCAGACTTTCAGCACCGATTCGAAAACAAATATCAGGGGTATTACTTACAACCTCGAAAACAACCAGATTGTTGAAACAAAACTTAAAAAGGAATCCATTTTCAGTACCAGGATAACCGAGGACAGGTACGAAATGCGGGTTGCCATGCCTAACGTGAGAGTAGGATCCATTATTGATATTGAATTTATGTATGAAGGCATACCTTACGACTGGGATTTTCAACAGGAAATACCGGTAGTTCGCAGTGAACTGATAATAGAGCCCAGCAATTACGTCTCATACAATAAAAACTTTTACGGTTACATCGGGCTAACGGTTAACACTGGAAGTCGTTGGGTATCAGAGAATGTACCTGCTTTTAAACCGGAACCCTATATGACTTCATCAAAGAATTACAGATCACGGTTGGAGTTCGATTATGAATCTGTTTCTTTTCCGGGATATTACAAGTCATTTACTACAAGCTGGGGTGCCGTGCGCGACCTGCTCTATGATAACACTTACTTCGGCATTGCATTAAATGCAGATGGATATCTGAAAAATGCAGCTAAAGACATCAAAGCCAAAACCACAAGCCCGGAAGAAATGATTAAAATGGCTTACGAATATACCAAACAAATAAAATGGGACCAAACAAACAGGTTGTACACGGATAAAACCTCGATGAACAGTTCCTACAAAGAGGGGAAAGGAAATTCGGCAGAAGTTAACCTTGCCTTAGTTCAGTTGTTGCGCAAACTCGATTTTGATGCCGGCCCGGTAGTAATGAGTACACGTGGAAATGGGCGGCTTTCGTCTATTCGGCCAAGTATCAACAAACTCAATTATGTGATAGCTGCTGTTTTTACTGAAAAGGATACTCTTTTGCTTGATGCAACCGAGGAAAACTGCCCGTATTACCTGCTTCCTATGCGGGCATTGAACGGACAAGCCCAGTTTATTGACAAAAACAGAACAGGGTGGGTGCAACTTGAAGCACATAAAAAAGACAAACAAATGGTTGTTTACACCCTTTCCATTGAAGATGACCTGAGCTTAAAAGGGAAGATCGCATTTTCGAGAGGAGATTATGCCGCACTCAATTTTCGCAATGATTACGAAGACTATAACAGCGATGACGAATACCTGACCAGCTTTAAAGAAGGGAAAAAAGGACTGAAGATCATCTCGCATAAAATTGATAATCTGGATAGTTTGTATAAACCCTGCAACGAAGAATTTGAAATAGTGAGTAACAATTCCATTGCCGATATGGATGGCGAATTATACATTACACCATTATTATATGAACAAATAACCGAGAATCCGTTTAAGGTTACCGGAAGGAAATATCCTATTGATTTTGGCTACGCACGTGATAATACATATATTGTTAACTATACATTTCCGCAAGGATATACTGTTGTAAACCTGCCGGCTACAATCAATTTAAAATTACCCGGTAATGCGGCATCTTTTCTGTGTAAAGCAACTGTTACCGAAGGAAAAATTTCAGTTATGTACAAATTAAATATCAACAATAGTTTGATTATACAGACTGAATACGAAGGCTTGCGCGAATTCTATAACCAGATTGTGGCCAAAGAAGCAGAGCCTATTGTTCTGAAAAGGAATTAAGTAACTTTCTGGTTCTGTCATCATGTAATTTTCAATCATTACTGCTTGTATCAATTATATCATTTTATTTCTATGAAAACGTCCTATTTTCTTGTACCCTTCTTTCTCATTGTACTGTTTGCAAATTCAACCGGATTTTGTGCCGGGGATATAAAATACCGCGTTGTCGATATCCCGAAACCATTACTTAAGGATGCCAAAGCTGTAGTTAGAAATGAAGAAATTGAAGTTTATATCAAATCTAATTCAGATGTAGTTGAGAAAGTTAAGTATGCCATCACCATTCTGAATAAGAATGGCGAACGTAATGCTACATTTATGCAACCCTATGATAAAAATGTTAAAGTCAGCGGTATAAAAGCCAGGCTTTATAATGAGTCGGGGGTTGAGTTTAAAAAGAAAGGTGGTTTTGATGTTTTGGATTATGCTATGATATCGGAAGGTACTACCTATGCAGATAACAGGGTTAAGGCTATGATTCCGGAACAGTATGAATTTCCCTACACGGTTGAATATACGTATGAAGTAACCTATTCAGGAGTTATTCAATTTCCGGGATGGCATCCTGTTGTTGACAATAATGTTTCCATCGAGAAATCGAAGTATTCGCTTATCATGTCAAAACAGGCAAATTGCAGGTACTATGAGCAAAATATAAAGTCGAAAGTACTGATAGAGAAGACAGCTGAAAGAGAAAATTATACCTGGGAGCTTACTGATATGGTTGCTCTGGCTGATGAGAACTTCAGCCCGGCGCTTTTTGATATTACCCCTGTTGTTCTCATAGCTCCTTTGACAGTAAATGTTGACGGGTACACAGGGAATTTTGAGTCGTGGGCAAATTTTGGACTTTGGATCAATAAACTTAATCAGGATCGGAATAATCTCGACGATTTGACTAAAGTCAAGATTAAAAAAATGACTGAAGGAATGACTGATGACCGGGCCAAGATCAGGAAATTGTATGAATACATGCAAAACAAAACCCGTTACGTGAGCATACAGGTAGGGATAGGGGGATTTCAGCCTTTCGATGCCGAAACTGTTGACCGGCTTTCGTATGGTGATTGTAAAGCGTTGAGCAATTATATGAAATCCATTCTTGAAGTTGCAGGAATAAGTTCAAGATATACGTTGGTTCTGGCCGGTGAAGAAAATCCTACTATACATCCCGATTTCCCTTCGAACCAGTTTAATCATGCTATTCTATGTGTACCTTTGGCCAACGATACTGTCTGGCTTGAATGTACAAGTCAAAGAACTCCGTTCAATTACCTGGGAACTTTTACTGCCGATCGCAAAGTGCTTGTTATAGATGAGAACGGTGGGAAACTGATTAATACACCTTCACTGGATCTTGAATCAAACCTCGAATCCCGAAATGTAAAAGTTACACTTGACCCGACCGGGAGTGGCTTTGTGGATGCCAAAAACATATTCCGGGGTGCAACTTACGATACATATATTCCTATCCTGCTGAGCGACCAGGCTGACAGAAAAAAAATGGTTACCAGGCGAATTCATATCCCGAATTTCGAACTCGACAATTTTACTATCCAGGAAACCAAAGATGAAAATCCATTCGTTACGGAACAGCTTACTATGACCATCACAAGTTATGGTACAAAAGTTGGTGAAAAAATGATGCTTTGCCTTAATATGATGAATAAACTGAGTGAATCCCCTTTCCAGTCGGAAAGCCGTAAAAGTGTGATTTCAATTAAATGGCCTGTGTATGAAGTTGATACCGTAATTTATGAGCTACCCAAAGGCTACACCCTGGAGAAAATTCCTGCAAAAATCAAACTACAATCCGAATTCGGAGAATTTACAACCGAAGTAACAAAATCAGGTTCCTCGCTTCAGTATATTCGGACATTCAAAATATTTAAAGCGGAACATCCGGTTGAAAGATATGACGAAATTGTAACTTTCATCGATAAAATTGTGACGGCAGATGAGAATAAAGTCATACTGACGAAGGTTATGTAATTTTTTTTTGATTTTTTTAAATTCCAGGTTATGCTTATATGGCCTTTCTTAACGATGCTTGAAATAACCAAGGCTTAATCTTTAATCTATGAAATTGAGTTTAATCCAATTTCAGTATTAGAAAATGCTTATTCGATAAAGTAAATCTATTCATTGTTTTAAAAAAAACATCGAAAGATCTGCTAAATCGAGATTAACCCAGCTAATTCAGTACTTCGGCTCTTTCATTGCCTCATAATAATTAATTTGGATTTAAAGATACCTGACTATACCTTCCCGATTTTAATAATAAGGTTTCATTTACCAACTATGAAAATAATACTTATTACCTTGTTGCTTGCTATTGGATTTATTAGCTCTGCTTTTGCAGATAATGCACCAGTTAAATATGGTAAAATTGATAAAGCTGATCTGATAAACAGTGTTTATACCCCCGACACTAGCGCACCTGCAGTTATATTATGTGATTATGGCTATTTCTATGGAAACACATTTCAATTTGTAAGAATACTCCGGATCAAGATTCTTAAAAAAGAGGGCTATGGATGGGCAAACCAAACATTTAGTACGAATTCGAAGACCAATATCCGTGGAATAACATATAACATGGATGGCAATAATATTGTTGAAACCAAACTTAAAAATGAATCTATTTTTGAGACCCGGATTACTGAGGATCATTATGAGATGAGAATTGCAATGCCAAACGTAAAAGTCGGATCCATTATTGATATCGAATTTGAATTCTATGGCATACCTAATGCCTGGGATTTCCAGCAGGAAATTCCCGTAGTTCATAGTGAATTAATAATTGAATATAGTAATTACTTAGGTTATCACAAAAATTATTTCGGTTTCATCCCATTAGACATTTCAACAGGTGGTCGCTGGGTATCGCAGAACACACCCGCATTTAAACCAGAGCCCTTTATAACTTCATCAAAAAACTACAGAACTCGTTTTGAGTTCGATATTGAGTATATTGCTTTCCCCGGATATCACTATAGGGGAGGCGCAAAATCCTGGGATGTAGTCCGCGAAATGCTATACGGGTACACTTATTTTGGTGCAGTTTTGAATACAGATGGTTATCTTAAGTCTGCCGCACAATCAATTAAAGCCACTTGTACCAATCAGGACGAATTGATAAAAGCGGCATACACGTACACCAAACAAATGAAATGGAATGAGATCGAAAGGGTTTTTGCGGAAGAAACATCATTAAATAGCGCCTTTAAAGAAGGCAAAGGCAATTCTGCTGAGGTTAATATGGCCTTAATTCAATTGTTACGGCTGCTTGACTTTAATGCTGCACCTGTCTTATTAAGTACACGCAGTAATGGAAGACTTTCAGAGAATAAACCATCTATAAATAAACTTAATTATCTGATTGCAGCAATTATTACTGACAAGGATACCTTGCTGCTCGACGCTACTGAAGCTAATAGCCCATATTATCTGTTGCCTTTACGTGCCTTGAACGGGCAAGGTCAGTTAATGGATAAAAAAAGTACAGGATGGATTCAACTTGTTGCTACTAAAAAAGATAAACAGATGGTAGTTTTTGACCTTTCCATATCAGAGGATATGAGTTTAAAGGGAAAAATTTCTTATTTAAAAGGAGATTACGCTGCATTGGAGTTTCGTAATTCTTACCAGGATGTTAACAGTGATGAGGAATATTTAACCAAATTTAAAGAAGGGAAAATGGGACTAAAGATATTATCACACAAAATTGAAAATCTCGATAGTTTATATAAATCAATAAATGAAGAGTTTGAGATTGTAAGCAATAACTCAGTAAATGACATAAACGGAGATTTGTATATTGTCCCTTTATTATTTGAACAGATAAAGGAAAATCCATTTAAGATCGAAGATAGAAAGTATCCTATTGATTTTGGATATGCACGTGATAAGTCAATAGTTGTTAATTACACTATACCGGAAGGATATTCTATAATAAGCCTCCCAGTTAGTACCAGTATGAAATTGCCTGGAAACTCAGCTTCCTATATTTGTAAATCAACTGTTACTGAGGGAAAGCTATCCATATTGTTCAAGCTGAATTTCAACAAGAGCATATATATGCAATCCGAATATGCTGATCTGCGTGAATTTTATAATCAGGTTATTGCTAAACAGGCTGAACCCATTGTATTGAAAAAGAATTGATAGCAGATAGTAACAACGGAGGACTGTTACTGCCTTTACATGTGTCATGGGTAACGGCTGCAACCTACCTATGATTCCTGTTTTATGCAGTTGAAAAAATCTTACCTTTGACCGTAAGTTTTTCCACATCGCAGCACATGAAATTCAGTGATATCGTCGGCCAGGAGCCTCTTAAACAACGCCTTAAACGTACCGTACTCGATAACCGCGTGAGCCATGCCCAGCTTTTTCTTGGTCCTGAGGGATCAGGCAAACTGGCGCTTGCGTTAGCGTATGCCCAATATATTAATTGTCGAAAACGTACTCCCGAAGATTCGTGTGGCGAGTGCCCTTCGTGCAGAAAATATGGCAAGCTTATTCATCCCGATCTCCATTTCCTCTACCCGATTAACAGCACAAAAGATGTTGCCAGCGGCAAAGTACTGAGTAAAGAATTTATAGCCCCATGGCGCGAATTTCTGCAACAGAACAACTATTATGTTTCGTTACCTGACTGGTATGAGAAGATCGGGATTGAAAAGAAACAGGGATTCATTAATGCGGAAGATGCGGACGGCATAAACCGTACGCTGGCATACAAAGCCTATGAGGCTGAATACAAAGTGATGATTATCTGGATGGTTGAAAAAATGAATATTACTTCAGCCAACAAATTGCTTAAAAACCTGGAAGAACCGCCTGATAAAACGCTTTTTATCCTGATATCCGAAAACCAGGAACAAATTATAGCCACCATACTTTCGCGGGCACAACTGATCAAGTTCCCGCGTTTGCATGATGCCGATATACAACAATCGCTGGAACAACAACACAGCATTAGCACTGCCGACGCTTCAAAAATTGCCCGCCTGGCTGACGGAAATTATACTGCTGCGCTAATGCTTGCCGGAAAAACAGGATCAGGATCCGTTTCGCTTGAAACAGAACGCGACCGCTTTATCACTTTCCGCGAATGGATGCGCCGCTGCTTTACCATTGCCGGTAACCTGAAGGACTACGATAAGTTGCAGGAAACAATTCCGCTTTTAATCGGCGACGGAAGCCGGGAAAAGCAAAAAGAGATGTTAGCTTATGGCTTGGATATGTTCAGGATCTGCCTGCTCTATAACGTTGGCAATCATCACCTGGTTAAACTGGATGGAGAAGAGCTCGATTTTGTGAAAAAATTCTCCCCCTATATACATCCGCAAAACATCGAAAAATTTGATGAGGAATTCAACAGGGCCATATTTCATATTGAACGGAATGCCAATGCCAATATCATTTTAACCGACCTTTCGCACCTCATTGCCAGGATATTGAAAATTCCATCAACTTCTGAAACCAAAAAAGTGTAAATTTGTCAGTTCCAACCGGATCGGAAGTTGTATAAATAGCGCTTCCCGAAGCGTCAGGATTATACTAATTCAGCAATACCTTCGTTACTCTTACGCTTAAGTATCCGGAGGATAGACTTAAATTCAACATGGAAGAAAATATACAACCCAATATATCAAACAGGGAAAATATCGGATCAAGGGGCTGTTGCGGAAACAGCAACCCTTTACTCAGGCATGCCGGCGCTGAACAAAAATGCGCCAAACTGGCTACCTACGACTGGCTTAATAAACTCCCCTTACCCGGAACCACCGGCAAATTTGATTGTGCAGAAGTCAGGTTCAAAAATAACCACAAGGACTTTTTCAGAATTCCAACAGGGCTTTCAATACATAACGGAGATATTGTCGCTGTAGAGGCATCCCCCGGTCATGATATTGGTATTGTTACCTTAACAGGAGAAACGGCACGTTTGCAGATGATCCGCAAAAACGTAAGTCCAGCCAAGGAAGACATACGCAAGCTCTACCGCAAAGCCAAACAGGCAGATGTTGATAAATGGCTGCATGCTATTTCGAAAGAACACGACGCTCTTTATAAAACCAGGGTGGCAGCATTGAAGCTTGGTCTTAAAATGAAGGTTAACGACATTGAATACCAGGGCGATGACACAAAAGCAATCTTTTTCTATACAGCTGAGGACAGGGTTGATTTCAGGGAACTGATAAAAATTCTGGCTGATGAACTGAAGATCAGGATTGAAATGCGCCAGATCGGTATGCGTCAGGAAGCCAGCAGGTTAGGTGGGATTGGCTCCTGCGGGCGCGAATTATGTTGTTCAACCTGGATCAGTGGTTTTCATTCGGTTTCTACTTCATCAGCCAGAGTTCAGCAGCTTTCGCCGAATCCGCAGAAACTTGCCGGACAATGCTCAAAACTTAAATGCTGCCTCAACTACGAAGTTGAAGCGTATAATGATGCATTAAAGGATTTCCCTGACGAAAATGCAATACTTAAAACCAGGCAAGGCGACGTTCTTTTGCAGAAAATTGATGTTTTTGGCGGGACTATGTGGTTCGGATACAAAGGGAAAGAACACGAAATGTTTGCTTTAACCGTAAGCCGCGTAAAGGAAGTGATCGCTTTAAACAAAGCAGGAAAGATTCCTGATAAAATAGAGGATTTTACAATCAAGCAGGATAAGAAACCAGCCATCGGACTTGTAGTTGCCAGCGAAGATCTTTACCGGTTTGATAAAAAGAAATAATAGAATCATAAATCTGATGTCAGATACTATATTCATGGCTTTCAAAAAAAACACTTTGCGGCACTTGCACCACAGGATTTCTATATTTGTTGTTATCGTTTTTATTGCTACAGCTTGCAACAATGATGTGTTTTACACCGAATCCGTTCACCTTGAAAATAATGAATGGAAAGAAGCCGATACCCTCTTTTATACATTTGAATCAAAAGATACGCTGGCATCATACGATTTCTATTTTGAGGTCCGCAATACTACGGATTACGATTTGCAGAACCTTTATTTGTTTATAACAGCATATTATCCGGGCGCTACTTATTCGCGCGATACTGCCGAATGCATACTGGCTGCGCCTGATGGCAAATGGTATGGCAAAGGAATGGGCAAGCATAAAGATAACAGGTTCCTGTTCCGCAAAGGGGTGCGTTTTCGTAAATCAGGTAATTATGTGATAGCCGTAAACCAGGCCATGCGCAAGGAAAACCTTAAAGGCATTTCGGACGTAGGAATACTTATCAAAAAACAAGCTAACTAACTTTCAATACCCTGACTGAAACGACTTTGACCAATGAAAAAAAGCATGAATGAAAACGCATGGGTGAAATGGTTCTGGAAATGGTATGTCATTTCCATGGTGTTTATTGCCGTTTTTTTTACAGCACTTTCGTTGGGTTGGTTAGGTTTTATGCCGTCATTCGAGGAACTCGAAAATCCCAAAAGCAAACTTGCCTCTGAAGTAATTTCAGCCGATCAGAAGGTGCTCGGGTCCTTTTACCTGGAAAACCGTTCCAATGTCCATTATTCGGAATTATCACCATGGATCATCAAAGCACTTATTGCTACTGAAGATTTTCGGTTTGAGCAACATTCTGGTATCGATGGCAGGGCACTTGTTCGGGTTGCCATAGGTATGGTAACTGGTAAAAACAAAGGCGGAGGAAGCACCATTACACAACAATTAGCTAAGAATCTTTTTCCACGCGAACATCACTATACCATATTCGGCACCGGCTTTGCAAAACTCAAAGAATGGATTACCGCAATTAAACTCGAACGTAACTATACCAAAGAGGAAATTCTTGCCTTGTATCTGAACACCGTTGACTTCGGAAGCCTGGCTTATGGTGTGAAATCGGCTTCAAAAACATATTTCGATAAAACTCCCGCTCAGCTCAATCTGCAGGAATCAGCTGTATTGATAGGGCTTTTGAGAGCTCCTTCCTATTATTCTCCGGTAAGGAATAAGGAAAGATCGAAAAAACGACGTGAAGTAGTTCTGAGCCAAATGGTTGAAAACGGGTATATAACTGAAAAGCAATACGACTCCGTACGTGTTTTGCCGCTCGATATGTCGCAATACACCTTGCAGGATCATAACAGCGGACCCGGAACATATTTCAGGGAATACCTTCGCCAGGCTCTGATGGCTGAAAAGCCCGAAAAAGATAATTACGACAATCCCGATGAATACATGGCCGATTCGGTCCGCTGGCTTCGCGATCCTGCCTTTGGCTGGGTAGCGAAAAACAGGAAAGCAGATGGTACATATTACAACCTGTATAAGGACGGACTAAAAATTTATACAACCATCAATTCGCATATGCAGCGGTATGCTGAAGAAGCTGTTACCGAACATATGTCGCAGGATATACAGCCTGCATTTTACAAGCACTGGAAAGGAAATTCTCATGCTCCTTACGATCTTTCGGATAAAAAAGAAATTCAGAAATTGCTTCAGGCTTCTAAAAAACGTTCGGACAGGTATAGAAGTATGAAAAAAGCCGGCTTGTCGAACGACTCAATTGAACAGGCATTTAAAACAGCCATTCCCATGAGGGTTTTTTCCTGGAAAGGAGAAATTGATACCGTTATGACTCCGATGGATTCAATAAAATACCACAAATGGTTTTTACATGCAGGAGTAATGTCCATGGAGCCTCAAACCGGGTATGTGAGAGCATACGTAGGAGGAATAAATTTCAGGTTTTTCAAGTATGATCACGTAGTTGTGGCCCGCCGCCAGGTTGGATCCACGTTCAAGCCTTTTGTTTATACGGTAGCCATGCAGGACGGCCAGATGTATCCTTGCTCTAAAGTTCCCAACGTACAATATTCAATTGAAGCAAACGGGAAATTGTGGGCGCCTGGAAACTCAAGCCATTATAAAGAAGGCGAGATGGTTACGCTGAAAGAAGCACTTGCCAATTCAATTAACTGGATTTCAGTTTACCTGATCAAACGGTTTTCACCACAATCGGTCATAAAGATTGCGCGTAAGATGGGTATATTCAGCTACTTGCCACCCGTTCCATCTATTTGCCTTGGTACTCCTGATATTTCGCTCTACGAAATGACAGGTGCCATGAGTACGTTTGCCAATAAAGGAATTTTTATCCAGCCTTTATTTGTGACGCGTATTGAAGATAAACATGGAAATGTAATTAATCAGTTTGTACCCCACCAGGACGAAGCCCTCAGCGAAGAAGCTGCATTTATGATGATTGGGTTGATGAAAGGCGTTGTTGAAAGCGGAACAGGTTCGCGGTTAAGAGGGAAGTATGGTCTTACCAATCCAATTGCAGGTAAAACAGGCACTACTCAAAGCAACTCCGACGGTTGGTTTATGGGACTTACTCCTGACCTGGTTACAGGTGTTTGGGTAGGTGGCGACGACCGTACCATTCGTTTCCGGAGTACTTCACTCGGACAGGGCGCCAATATGGCGTTGCCGATATGGGCATTGTATATGAAGAAAGTTTATGCCGATAATCAGCTTCAACTTACACGAGGCGATTTCGAAAGACCCGAAGGCCTGAAGGAAGATTATTTCAACTGTACAGCTTTCGACGATAATGCCGATGGTGGAAGCTCTGGAACTGAGGAGCAGGATAAGTATTAAACAAAAGTTTCTTGTTTAAATGATCATTCAATTCTATCTGCAATGGTAAGGATTTAAAATAGCTTGTATCCCAGAATAAATGATATCGTTTTGTAATCAGAATTGAAATTTGGGTCCCTTATTATATCCCTGCTTAATCCGTATCGCAACTCTAAAGTATATTTGTTATTCTGAGTGTAACCAAGGCCAAATGCCCAATTAGGCCTTGAGCTAATTTCGTTCCATGTTCCGTTAACAGTAACGATCTCTGAATAAAAATCAAAATCAATAACATAGGAACTGTTCAGATAAAACTTTGAATTTTCGTTAAGGAATATATAATACCGGATTCCGATAGGTAATTCAATTGACTTATAATCAATGGCGAAATACCTGTTACCAGATGTAATTTCCGATTTGAAATACTGGTAGGTTGGTTCGATAATTATGGCCCATTTATTTTTATTGAAAGGCAACAGGGTTTCCACTTCGATGCCAAATCTAACTGTTAGTTTCTTTCCGAAATCAATTTCGAGCGCATCCGAAGGACTGTTGAATACCAGCGATGAGTGATTAAGACCTGGTCTGACTGATAAATTAAAATTATCTCTGTTTGCTTTTTTTTCGTAGTCTTTGGATCCTGAATTCTGACATTCATTATATGAGTTAAATATTTTAACCAGGTCATTGATTGTATAATTGATTTTTTCAATGTCGGCAGAAGAAATCTTCTCACATTTCAGATTATTTACCAGCTGCTGTCTGAAACTGTTATTTTCCTTGGTTTCAAATCTGGAAACGGAATAGCTCTTAAATATGAGTTGTTCGACAACTGAACTATCCATCTTAAAAAAATATTTCCGAAAATCTCCTTCCTCATACGAGTAAAGTGTTGCTTTTCCTTCAACCAGTACTTTTAAAAACAATTCCTCTTCTGTAAACTCAGGATTTCTGTTCGTACTCAGTTGGCTCAATACTTCGCTGGATCTGTCAACATTAACGGTAAACCGCTTGTATATGGCAAAGTCCGAAATTCCGAACTCCACAACAGATTTAATATCAGCAACCGAAGGATCCGCATTTCCCGAAAGTTTGTATGTAAATTCTTTTGGATTATTTTTCCAGTCAATGTTTTTAATTAAACAATTGAACCGGCTGCCATCATTACTCACAAAATAACCTGTCTCATATTTAATCTGTGAATAACCGTTAATACTCCATATTGCAATCAGGATAATAAGTAGTTGTTTCTTCATTTTGGATAAATAAGCATAAAATTTAACTGAATAATGTTCATTAAAATAACCAAAACATTCAATTGCTATTGAAAATTTGCCAGGTAATTAGTCCTCAAAGATATAAAAATAAAATAAGTGAGAATATTAATAAAACTGCCGGCTATTTTTATTTGCAAAAAAAAGGCAGCACTCAAAAGTACTGCCTGTATCAGTTATATTTGGATTGTGATAGTCTATTTCACCACCTTCATCTCATCCACCAAATAACCCGCTCCGGCATATTTATCCACTATGAAAAGGATATACCTGATATCCACACTAATGGTACGCTGCAGGTTTACATCAAATTTAATATCACTGCTCATGGCTTCGGAATTACCATCGAAAGCCAGTCCAACCAGTTCGCCCTTGCCATTTATAACCGGGCTGCCGGAGTTCCCGCCCGTAATGTCATGGGTGGTAAGGAAACAGACATGCATGATTCCATTTTCAGCATACTGACCGAAATCCCTTTTAGCGTATAAATCTTTCAGCTTGGGAGAAACAATAAATTCCGCGTTTGTGGAATCTTCTTTTTCCATTACACCTTGCAAAGTGGTGTAATAATCGGCAAAAAGAGCATCAGCCGGCCGGTAAGGTTTTGCACTGCCATAAGTTAGCCGCATGGTACTGTTTGCATCAGGATAAAAGGTGGTTCCCGGATTCATTTCGCGTAAGCCTGCAATATAAAGACGGCGGGCTTTTGAGAATTTATCTTCATCCAGCATTTGCGACAGACGGGCAATCATATACGACGCAATAAACGAATTTGCAGCAACATAAGCCGGATCTTTTTCAAGGGTTTTCTTTTTGGGATTGTTCAGAAATGCCATAAGTCTTGCTTCTGAAGCGAAAATGGAACGATCAAACATATAGTCGGCATATTTCCCGATATCACCTTTGAACTTCTTGTTAATTGTAAGGTAAATGTCAGGGATGTAATCTTTAGCAACGTTATCAGCATAAAGCTGGAGCATTTTCCTGAACATATCTTTTTCCAGTTCCGGGTTAAACGTTTTGTAAAACTTAGCGGCCCTGGTTTTATTAATATCTATCATTTCTTTGAAATCGGCTGAATCGAACCTGCTGGAAAGTTCACCGGATTGAAAAGCGATATACAGGATCCTGGCGCCCATCAGTAATTCGGAAACATAAATATTTGCTTCGTTGGCGCGGGTTACAGCGGCTGTTTGATATACAGCCTTGAAATCATCAATTACACTTCCGTATTTGGCTTTTCGGTTCTCATCCTGGTTTACCCATGCCTGGAAATCATCTTCAATCCTTTTTTTATCATCATACACCTTCAACCGTTGCAGTGCTTTGCTTTCCTGCAACGACTTTTTCCAGAAATTTCCCAGGTATGCATAATCCCCCGCGTAAGCAATACGCGTTGCGTCATCAGCATCCATATATTTTTTCATCACTTCCATTTTTGCCCATTTTGCCTTGATATCGGCAGGGTTACTTTGGGTAAGTTTTTCCTGTATTCCGTACGAAGTAAGATACCGGTCAGTGGCACCGGGATAACCGAGTATCATTGAAAAATCACTTTCTTTTACACCGGCCAGTGAAACAGGAAGGAAATGCTTTGGCTGCATAGGCAGGTTGTCTTTCGCGTATTCGGCAGGTTTCCCATCTGTACCGGAATAAACCCGCAACAGGCAGAAATCACCTGTATGGCGTGGCCACATCCAGTTATCGGTATCACCGCCAAATTTACCAATGGATGAAGGAGGAGCGCCTACCATGCGAACATCAGTAAAAGTCTCATAAACAAACATATAATATTCATTTCCTTCAAACATGCTTTCAACCGAAACTTCAAATGCGGAACCGGCTTCAGTTTCCTCAATAATTTTATCCGATTCTTTCTGGATGGCCTGGCCTCTTTCGCCTTCATCCATTTTGTCATTTACCTGCGCCAGAATGCGTGCTGTAACATCTTCCATCCGTACCAGGAACGAAACCGTTTTGCCGGGAATGGGCAATTCCTCTTCCGGACGCATAGCCCAGAAACCGTCAGTCAGGAAATCACTTCCAACAGAACTTTGTTCGGCAATGGCTTCGTACCCGCAATGGTGGTTTGTTATAAGCAGGCCCTTTTGCGAAATTATAGAGCCTGTGCATCCTCCGTGGTCGAGGGAAATGATAGCATCTTTCAAACAGGCCTGGTTTACGCTATAAATCTGTTCTGCCGATAGCTTAAGTCCCATCTGGTGCATGGCATTGAAATTGTATTTACTGGCCAGCATCGGCAGCCACATGCCTTCGTCGGCTTTGGCGAAAAAGCTGATGAGAGTTAAAAAAACAAAGAATAGAGAGAATTTCACTGGTTTC
>JFJP01000037.1_pt1 | contig 17478 bp, 16 predicted proteins | sample 431651 | NCBI WGS metagenome assembly JFJP01 (sample SAMN02602958, study PRJNA72255) | Microbial mat metagenome, whole genome shotgun sequencing project. | biome: fresh water; feature: sink hole; material: water; isolation source: purple microbial (photo- and chemosynthetic) mats found in...
CAACGGCGCCCCCGAAGCCGAAACTGCAGCCGGTGGTGGATTCTGGAAATCTGGAAGAGCTTCGCCAGGCCACCACGGAGGCCCTCAAATCGGTTCCTGGGGGGCTTCCGCGAACCTTGGTTAGCCTGCCTCATATGGCGACATCACTGACCTTCGATGGCTCCGCCCTGCACTTTTTCTTTCCGCCCAATGTTCGGCATACCGTTCAGGATTTTGAGCGGGAATTGGTGAATCCTCATCTTTTGGAGACCATGCGCCAAGTGCTGCCTGGATTGGTGCGCATCACCGTCACCTTCGAGTCGGGGAAGCACGATCGGCCCGAAGATGTGCTTCGCGGCGACCCCCTATTCCAGAAACTGCTATCGGACACCTCGGGTGAAGTGGTCGATATGCGCAGAACTGATTCGGCCTAGATTTCTTCCGGAAGTTCGGGTTTTTTGGGCAGGGTAAAAGCTAGAAGGAGCCCCGCGCCGATTACTGCCGAGGCCACCCAATAGGAGGCGGCGTAGCCCCACCGTGCGAAGACGAAGGTGCCCAGCCCAGGGCCCAGGATCCGTCCGATACCGGATGCGGCGTTGAGCACACCAAAAAGGCCACCCTGGTCCGCGGCGGGCGTCAACTGGCTGGCCAGGGCGGAGGTTGCCGTGTTGTTCATCCCAGAGCCCCAAGCCAACGGGATCATGATCAACAGAAAAGGCCATTTCCAGGGGGCATAGGGAAGAAGGGGCATGAACACCAGCATCAAGAAAAGGCCTGCTAACAGGGCGTGCCGCTCGGGAACGCGTTTAGCCACCAGCCGCACCAATCCACCCTGGTAGAGCACGATGAGGATCCCGATGAAACCAAAGAGATAGCCCACCTCTCGCTGCCCAAAATTGAAGCGCTGATTGACGAGCAGGCTGTACGTACCTTCCATCATGGCAAACCCGGTCATGGCGAGCAGGGCGATGGCTAGAAGCTGCGGCATACCCGGTCGCTCCAGGGCAATCAACAGGGCATGGCCCCGACTTTCCTCCTGCCGGGCTGCCTTGCGGGCCTCGGCACTAAGGGTTTCGGGAAGCCAAGCCAGGACCAGGATTGCGGCTAAAAGCGACAGCCCGCCTGCCACAAAAAAGGGCAGGTGCCAGCCATGGTTGGTCGCCAGGCTCAAGCCAAGCTGTGAGGTTGCCAGCGTGCCACCAAGGAAGGGGCCAATGACAAAGCCCACACCGAAGGCCGCGCCAATCATTCCCATGGCCTTGGAGCGGTCCTTGGCAGGCGTGATGTCGGCCATGGCCGCCTGGGCCACCGAGATATTGCCACCAGTAATGCCATCGAGAATGCGGGCTGCCAGCACCCATTCAAAGCGACCCGTGAGGCCCAGCACCAGGTAGCCCAAGGCTGAACCCATGAGGGAAACCCAGAGCACAGGCCTGCGCCCCACGATATCGGAGAGCCTCCCAAGCAGAGGCGTAGCGATAAACTGCATCACGGAAAAACTCACGAATGCCATTCCGGCCCAGAAGGCGCCGGGTGTTTGCAGGCCTAAAGCGTTATTAACCCAAACCATCCAACCGGAGGGATTCGCCGAGAGGGTTTTTGCGTAGATGGGCAGCAGGGGAATGACGATGCCAAAGCCAAGAAGGTCCACCAGCACGGTAAGAAACACGGCCGTTTGGGCCCTTTTCGATGGCTGCATGCAATCCCCCTAAAAATACCTTACCGTATTTGTCGGAAATTTAGGTCCAGCGGAAACGCTTGACCGCTACGCTGAAACACAGGATGCCCCAGAGCAGCACAATGCCAAGTCCCGGTAGATAGCTCACGAGGCTGGCACCGTCGTTGAAGATGCCCCTCAGCGCCTTGATATAGGGGGAAAGTGGCAGGGCGATCACGGCTTTCTGGAGCCAAACGGGAGCTGCATCCAGCGTGAAGTAAACACCTGAAAGCAACATCATGGGAAAGAACACCAGATTGGAAATGGCGCCATAGCCTTCCACGGTGTTCGCCAGGCTGGAGAGAGCGAAGCCCAGGGCCATGAAGGCACCGGTGCCGATGATGACCACCAGGAAGAATTCGGGATAGGAACCCTGATTCTGAATGCCCAGGGCCAACCGCCCGGTGGCCAGCAGGAGAATGCTTTGCACGAGACTCACGGTGAGGCGCTGCAGGACCTGACCCATCAAGAAAATCCATTTGGGAAGGGGGGTGACACCCAGTCGACGAAACTTCCCTTTCTCCCGGTAGGCTACGTTGACCATGCCCACGCTGAAGAGCCCGATGCTGAGCAGATTCAACCCCAGGAGCCCTGGTAAAAGGAATGCCGCATAGTTTGGCGCCACTCGGCCTCCGGGGCTTTCCATGGACACCGGGATGAGTTCTGGATCAATTCCCTTGGCTTTGGCCTGAGTCACGAGACTCGCTTGCTGAACAATTTGGGCGGCGGTTTGGCCCTGTGCCATCAGGTAGCTGTTCACGCGAAGGCGATGTCCGCTTGGCGTAGATTCGAGCTGGGCCGAGGTCTCGCCCTTGGCCCAACGGGCGTTGGCCTCTTCCGAAGTGAGTTTCAATACCTTCACGGGGCTCTTGATCAGGGCTTGCTCCAGTGCGAGGTCGCCTGGACTTTGAATGGGTGCGACCCAGACCAGAGTCGTGGCTGGGCCTTCACCATTTCGAAAGATGAAACCAAAGCCCAGCAGCATGATTACCGGGAAGGCGAAGGTCCAAAACGTGGCTCCGCGATCCCGCAAATACAGCTTCCATTCCATGATGAACTGACGCCAAAGCAGCATGGTTATTCCCTCAGGCTTCGGCCAGTTCGATGAAGGAACACATCCTCCAACGTGGCGCGTCGAACATGGATTTGACGGAAGGGCACAGCGCAGGATTCCGCGGCACCGAGGATCGAGGGCAGGGCCGATTTGGGATCGGCCGTGGCGATTTCCCAGGCTTCGCCGCGCACTTCTACGGGCATGGAAAGACAGGCGCAAAAGGCGCCAGGATCCGGCGCAGCGGCTTCGAAGGTTAGTTCCACAATGCTTGGCAAACCGAGCTGAGCAATGAGTTCCGTTGGCGAGCCTTCACTCAGGATTTGCCCATGGTCCATGATGGCCAGGCGGTCACACAAGGTTTCAGCTTCTTCCATGTAATGCGTGGTCAAAATGACGGTGCGACCCTCGCGTTTCATCCCTCGCACCACATCCCAGAGCGAGCGACGGGCCTGGGGGTCGAGCCCGGTGGTGGGTTCATCCAGAAAAACCAATTCGGGGTCATTGACGAGGGCCAATGCCAGGGCCAAGCGCTGCTGCTGCCCACCCGAAAGGGTCGTGTGGTAGGCGTTGGCCTTGTCGGTGAGCTGCACGAGTTCGAGCAGTTCTTGGGCACTGCGATGCCGAGGGTAATAGGAGCCGTAGAGATCCAGTGCCTCGCGCGGTGTGATCTTGTTGAAGAGACTGGTGCTCTGGAGTTGGACCCCGATGCGGGAGCGGATCTCCTGGCCATGGGTCTCCCAGTTGAAGCCCAGGATTTCCATTTCACCAGCGTCAGCGGGCGTAAGGCCTTCAATCATTTCAAGCGTTGTGGTCTTACCCGCACCATTGGGTCCCAGGAGCCCGAAGACCTCGCCCCGGCGGACCTCCAGATCCACGCCTGCCACGGCGAGAACCTTGGGATATTGTTTGCGGATGCCCCGGACGCGCAGCGCCAGGTCGTTCATGGGTACCTCCCGAAGGTTCAGGATCTTAGATTGGATTCCACAAGGCCAGCTAAGTCTCGTGCGGCTTTAGTAGATTCCTGATCGCCAGCTTCAGATCCTTTAACTGATAGGGTTTCTGGAGAAACAAAAGTCCTTTTTCAGAAACTGCATCTTCGAAAAATTCCTGGTCGCTGTATCCACTGCAAAGAATGACGGGTGTATTGGGTCGAAGGCGACGGATTTCCTGGAGGGCCTCGCGCCCGTCCATTCGAGGCATGGTCAGATCCAAGATGACGAGATCAAAACGCTGAGGCGTTTTCGCGAAAAGCTCAACAGCTTCTAGTCCATCGCAGGCTTGGGTGATTTGGAAACCGAGTTTGGTTAGGGCTTGACTCATGAACTCCAGCACCATGGGTTCGTCATCAACAACCAAGACTTCTCCAGTGAATTGGCTCTGCGATTTCTCCTCATTTTTTCCAGGAGTCTGCAGATTTTCCGAAACCGTTGGGAAGTAGATGGTGAAGGTTGTGCCCTCGCCAATTTGACTCTGGATTTGGATTCCAGCCTTGTGTCCACGCAGGATGCCGAGCATCGCCGAAAGCCCCAGGCCCCTTCCGCTGGCCTTGGTCGAAAAGAATGGATCGAAGATTCGCTCGATCACATCGGACCCCATACCACAGCCGGAATCGCTGATCTCTAGCACTGCGTATGTTCCAGCAGCCAAGGATTGGCCCGGAGTTGCGGCCGGGATCTCCTCCGATCCGATGGTCTCGACGTGAGTGGCCACCGTGATGGCACCCTCCGCCTGCCCGATGGCCTCAGAGGCATTGGTAACAAGGTTCATTACCACTTGATGAATCTGGGCTGCGTCGGCTTCGATGGGCAGAATGTCTTGAGAAAATTGAAAACGGAGGGTCGTCTTTTTTGGGATGGAAACCTGCAGGAGCCGGGTCATTTCCTGAACGATTTGGTTAAGGTTGTGAACCGTTACCACAAACCGCCCCTTGCCGCTGTACGCAAGCATCTGCTTGGTAAGGTCTGCCGCGCGCAGCACGGTCGTCTCGACGTTTTCCAGGAAGGGGAGGGCTTCCGAGGTTTCAGGAAGAAAAGTCTGGGCAAGGTTCAGGTTGCCGAGGATGGCGGAGAGCAAATTGTTGAAATCATGGGCGATGCCACCTGCCAGAACGCCAAGGCTTTCGAGCTTTTGGGTCTGGCGCAGGACATCCTCTGCTTGTCGACGCTCCGTGATGTCTTGGAAGACACCATTCGCACCGGCGTAGGCGCCATTCGCATCCACCAAGGTGGTGGCATTGACAAGGATCTGTCGCAGCTCCTGATTCGGGCGACGGATCGTCAGTTCGTAGGATTCTTTTTCGCCCGGTCTGGGGTGATGGATGAGGTCGCGGATTTTATCGGAACTCTCAGGATCGAGAAATTCCAAAAGGCATCGGCCAACGAGTTGGCCTTCACCTACGCCAAAGATCGCCTCGGCGGCTGGGTTTACGAAGGTGAACGTTTCCTCAGCATCCACGAGGCAGAAACCCTCACCAAGCTTGAGGATCAAATCCCGGAAATTTTCTTCGCTGTCGCGAAGCGCCTGCTCGGTTCTTACCCGTTGGGTGATGTCTCCGGCTACGACCAGTACGCACGGCTCACCCTGGATTTCCAATGTCTTGGCCGAAATTAGGACGTGAAATGGCGTCCCATCTTTTTTGTTCAGAACAAATTCCATGCCTTGGCATTCGCCTTGGTTGGCCATGGCGTGGATCAAATTTTCTCGGTCGGCAGGATTACGCCAAAGCCCGATCTCGATGGCACTTCGACCGATGATCTCGGAGCGCTTGTGGCCGGTTGCCTTTTCGAAGCCTTGATTGATATCGAGAAAGGCACCATCGGAAAGGCGCGCCAAGGTAAGCAGATCCGGCGTCAAATCGAAGAGACGGGAGAATTTTTGCTGGCTGTCTTGGAGGGCCCTCTGGGTCTTGACGCGTTCGGTGATATTGGTGGATACGCCGATGACAGATTCCAAAAAGCCATCGCGGTCGAATACGGGCGAAAGATAGGTGTCGAAAAATAACCCCCTAACCTCCAAGACAACATGCCCCGCCTCTCCCGCAAGGGCCCGCTGGATGGCTTGGAGGGTATCTGGGTAATCGCGATACATATCGAGGGCCGAGAGCCCCACGACCTGTCCGGGGCTCAGTCCGAGAGTCGCTAAGTCACGTCCTTCGGAAAGTAGGAATCGGCCCTCCGGATCCAACTGATAGATCACGGCCTGAGTATTGTTGACCACGCCCTGGAGGCGCTGGGCCGCCAATCGGTGACCATCCTGGGCCGCCTTGAGTTCGGTGATGTCAGTGATAGTCGCAAACACGCGCCAGGGTTTTGTTTGGTTGGGTAAAAACTCAGGGGTGGCATTGACTACCGCCCAGCGATAGTTGCATTCCTTGGGGTGAAAAATGCCAAGGATGACGTTTTGCACGGGGCTTCCCGTGTGCAAAGCCACCATGGCTGGATGTTCGGAACCGGGAAAATCGGTCCCGTCTTCGTGGATGCATGCCCAGCGCGAGTCGAAAGAAGTGCGCCCCATCATTTGATCCAAACTCAGGCCCAGAATCTGCTCGGCGGCTGGATTCGCCGTAAGGATCTTGCCGTCCGCATCCTGGTACACAACCCCTTGGGCCATGGTGTAGAAAAGGTTGCGGTACTGTTCTTCTTGCCTTCGCAGAATCTGTTCCGAGGTCAATCGTGCCGAAATATCTCGAAAGAAAGAAAGGTAAGTCTTGTCTTCGATGCGCCGGGTATTCATTTCGATGGGCAAGATGGCGCCATTCCGTTTTAGTAGAAAACGCTCGGAAATGACGGTCTTTCCTGCGTTCAGCTCGTCGTATCGGAACCTAACCCGGTTCAGTTCTTCTGGGGTGAAGAGGAAGGCCATGTTTTGGCCGAGCAGTTCCTCGGCGGAATAGCCTGTGAGCTCGCACCCTTTGGGGTTAACCGCCACGATGGTGCCATCGGGGGCGCCCTGGAAGATTCCATCGGCAGCCTCATCGAAAAGTTGCCGGTATCGGGTGTCTTGGTTCCGGATTTCCTGTTCCAATTTTTTTCGTTCTGAGATATCGCGAACGATATTTAGAACGGCAAATGCTTCGTGGCGATCGTTTAAAATGGGGCTCAGGATCGTCTCGAGAAACTCTGGGTCGCCATGACCAAAACTTAGTATTTCTTCGGCTCGAATAGCCGTTTGAGTCTGTAAAACTTGGGTGAGTCGAGCCTCGAAGGGTTGACCGATCTCCTCGGGCAGGCCGAGTTCCTTCCACGTTTTTCCGATAAAGTCCGCGGCATGAAAATTCAAGAAGGCTTGGCCTGCCTTATTCGCAAACAAAAATCGTCCCTGGGTATCGTAAAGGAGAATCCGATCTGGAGTGGAGGCGAGGATGCCTTCCAGTAACGGTCGGGCGGACGCTAGGGCTTGCTGGATGTCCATGGTTGGGCGGACTCGCTAGAGGGTGGGAGTGACCACGAGGGTTTATCGGCCCCAATTTTAATTTCGTGAAAATACGAATCGTTTGAAACGGCCAAAAGCGATTGGTGTTCTTTCGAAAATTAGATTTCCCAAAGTGCCCAGGTTGGGTTGGCCATTTTAATCTGGGAGGCCGCCGCGCTTCGATTCGCAATCGAATCATAGCGAGCCACCCAACAGGAACCCGAACCGCATAGCAGTGGCTCACCGCCGCTTTCCAGCAGCGCCAACCGCACATCGGCCAGAGGTGGGCACACCCAAATGGCTGCGCCCGTTAGATCATTGCGCCAGGGGGGGCTGCCACCTTCGGGAAGGCTCGGGCAGGAATCCGGCATGGGATGCCCCACGGTGGCAATGGCACGATAGACGCTGGGAGTCGCGACGAAAAGGCCTGGATGGACTAGCAGAATGGGTTCGAGAGCTACCGGACGCAGGGGATAAACCCGATCCCCGCGGCCCAGGCCGAGAACGGTGCCACCGAGGAGGAAGAGCGGCACATCGCTGCCCAGAGCGGCGGCAAGGACCAGCAATCGGGACTGGGCAATCCCCAAATCGTACAGCGCGTTGCCTAGCTTGAGGGCGGTGGCGGCATCGCTGCTTCCGCCGCCCAGCCCTGCTCCGTGAGGAATGCGCTTTTCCAGTTTGAGTCGCGCGGGGAGCTGGCGGCCGACTTCATGCTCGAGCAGCCTCCAGGCTCGGAGCACAAGATTGGATTCATCTACGGTCAGGCCGATGGAGGTTGGGCCGCTTAGCTCAAGCGAAAGAATTTCGGCGATTTCGCCTTCCAGGTAGTCGGTTAGCCCCTCGACGCCGTTCAGCACGGTCGTGATCAATTCCAACTCATGAAAGCCGTCAGGGCGGCGACCCAGCACCGCGAGGAATCGGTTGAGTTTGGCTGGGGCGGGAAGGCGCAGGCTCATACCCTAAAGTCCATCTTCCAATTCGAATTCGGGGTCGGGATAGCTGAGAATGTCGGGGCCGTCCTTGGTGATGGCCACGGCGTGTTCGAACTGCACGCTCCATTTGCCATCGGCCGTACGCACAGTCCAGCCATCGGGTTCCACGATGCAGCGATGCGATCCCAGATTCAGGATGGGCTCGATGGTGATGGTCATGCCCACTTCCATGCGGAAACCGGTGCCCGGCCGTTGATCTGCAAAGACCACTTGGGGATCTTCATGCAGTTCCTTGCCGATGCCATGGCCAATGTATTCGCGGACCACGGAGTAGCCGCGCTCTTCGGCAAACTTCTGCACTGCGCTAGACATATCGCCCAAGCGATAACCCACTCGGCAGTACTCAATGCCCCGGAACATGGCCAGCTGTCCCGCGGCAAGCAAGGTGCGAACCTCTTCGCTGACGCTACCGACACCCACGGAAAGACAGGTGTCGCCATGGTAGCCGTCTAGTTTCGCGCCGCAATCGATGGCAATGACATCGCCATCTTGAAGAATGTAATTGCTCGGAATGCCATGCACCACGCGGTCATTCACCGATGTGCATAGGGTTCCTGGAAATCCGTGGTAGCCCTTGAAGTTAGGCGTCCCACCGTTTTTCCGGATATAGGTTTCGGCGAGCTTATCGAGTTCCAGCAGGCTAACGCCAGGTTTCGCGGCCCGTGCCGCTACGCGCAGAGCGTTGGCAGCCAGACGCCCAGCGTCGCGCAGTCGCTCGATCTCGCGGCGGCTTTTGATTCGGATCTGTTCGCGGATAGGTCCCATAGCTCCCCAGAATAGCGCAGCGCGCTAGAATTCTAGATATTGGAGGACGGAATGGGTCGGTCTGTTTCATTTGTCGCATTGGCTCTGGCGGTCTTGATTGGGTGCGGGGCGCCATCACGTCCGGCTGGCCTTCCCGAAGGCGCTTTCTGGGCCGGAAAACGGAGCAACGGAGCCTTTGTGCTCATCGGAGCGCGGGATGGCCTGGGCTGGCAACTAAAGATCTACGACCGCAAAGGCGCGCTGAGGGCCGAAGGTGCCTATGTTTTGCGGGGCATGGCCAAGGCCGACATCGTCCCCGAAGAAGTTGTCTCCTACGATGGCCAAGCCCTGCATCTCAGCGATGGCACCCTGCTGATTCCCCGTCGCTAATGCCCTACACCCGAGAGGAACTCGACTGGATCGAGGCGGAGTGGGCCTATCACCTGCATGGCCGCAGCGCCTTCCTGAGTCGCGAAGATTTCGCACAGCTTCAAAAATGGGACGGGGAAGGCGTGCAGGCCGATGCTGTGATCGGCGCCATGGAAACCTACTTTCAGCGGCGCGCCAAGCGGGCCAAGGCCCGGGGCTTTGTCGCGCTCTCCCACCTGGAGCGAGATGTGACCAAGGCCATGAAGCTTCGAGAAGCCTTGCGTCGCAATGAAACCGAAGTCGTGACGGTCGCGGGTTGGGACACAGTGGCAGAACCGCTGCACTCCGACCCCAAAGCCCGCCTGGCTTTCGAAGCTTGGCGCAGGCTCCAGATCAGCGCGCCGTTGCCCGATAATCCCGGCTATCTGGATCACTTCGATCTGGAAAGGTCCTCCTTCCGAGCCTTTGTTGAGCTTGCTGAAGCGGCTCTCGGAAATCGTGGCTCAGAGCTGCAGAAGGATCTCCAAGCTCGCCTTCAGGAATCCAAAATTCCAGAAGGGTCGGTGATATGGAAACGAGCTTGGGAACACCACTGGAGCCGCGCCATCTGCGAGGCCTGGGGAGTTCAACCATGAATGCCTGGAGCCAAGAACTGGAGCGACCTTCCGAGGCCTTCTTTCGGGCCTTCGCGGCCCGAGTGACAGAACCGGATGGCGTTGGCGGGGCTGTTTGGGATGCGGTGCTTTTTCTGGTTCCTCGGGTGGATTGGCCAGGCTACCTGCCGCAAGTACCCCATGGCTTGTTGGGGCTGGCTGCTGTTTGGGACTTGCGATCCCACCTTCAGGAACGGAGTTTTCTTCGCCTGGTTGCAACCCAAATTCGTGCCTTTGCCGCCGAGAGTCGGGCATCTGGACCAGGCAGCCTGCAAATGGTTAAGGGTTCTGGGCACTGGTCCAATATCGAACTGGCTCTGCGAGATCACCGGCCCGCAATCGCCTGGGGTGAACTGGCCGCGCTTGAAACTCCGACGACCCAGGACTTTCAACATCTTCTTCCCTTCGCAGCGCCCGACATGGCCAACATCGGCCATAAGGCCGTGGCCATTGGAGCCATGGAGCGTCTTTGGGGTGCCCTGGGGCGATCTCCGGAGATGGGTCGAGTGCTTTTGGCTTGGGCCGGATGGTTGACTGCTACGGAACCCGATGATCGGTTTTGGCGAGTCCGAATGGCTCGGCGCCTTGAGGGCGGGAACCTTCGAGTGCCGATTCGTGCGGTGGTTCATGACGACGTTTGGCATCGCGAGTTTGCCCGAGAAGTCTGTGATTTCGGTCTCGTGGCTCTACTCGATGCCATTGTTGCTCGCCTGAAAGCTGGTGCCGGCTCCGGGGATCTGCTGGCCGGACTCGTGCTGGCTGCTGCGGAAAAAATGATGGACGCACGGCGGGATCTTGAGGGGAAAACGGCTTGGAATCTGGTCTATCTGAGCATTGTGGCCGGGCATCTGGCCACCCTGGATCAGCCCGAAGTGTGGGGGCAGGCGGCGGCCTTGGTGAATTTTTTCCCCAGCGATGCCCCCGAAGATCGCCGACAGGCGCGAAGAGCGGAACATGCAGAAGCCTTGCTGGACGCCATTCTCGATGGAGAGCCTGAACTTGCGATGGGTCTGGCTGAATGTCCTGAAGGCGCCGCAGAACCCGTATTCAGCATTCTGGCCGAGGCTACCTCGCGCAACGACCCTGGCAATAATCACAGCAGTCAGGTGCTGGCGGTGGCGGCTGCCGCGAGGTTGGCGCCGCTGCTTCCGGAATACGTGGTGAAAGCAATGCGAATTGCGCTCGCCAAATCGCTAGCCAACAGCCAAGGCAGTGATGACTTGGGTCGCATGGCAGACCTAGCACTGGTAAGGTTTTAACTGACCCTGGGTTGAGGATGGCAAGCGCCGCCCACCTGTTTTTGAAGACGCAATAAGGAGGATGCATGCGCATCTTGATCTCTGCAGCGCTCTGTTCAAGTCTTATGGCCCAGGAGCCAACGCCACAAGCTTCGACGCCGCCGAAACCTGCACCCCGTGCTTGGTCCAACGTCAGCACCCTCTCCTTTGTGGCAACCGACGGCAACGCTGTCGGCCAAACGCTCGGTTTTGCCAATGATTATGGTTATAAGTGGAGCCTATCGACGCTTTCGTTCAAGACGTTTGCGATTCGCGCCACCAGCACCATCGTGAACCGCAGTGCCACGGGTGGCACTCTGGAGAGCGCGATCATCAATGAGGAACGGGTGCGCAGCACGACTGCGGAAATGTTTGGGTTCGGGGGACGCCTGGATCATCGGCTGAAGGAAAAGGACCGTTTTTATGGGTTTGTGGCGGCCAATTGGACACGAAACCGGCCCGCAGGGCTGGATTCGAGATCTGCAGCAATTCTTGGTGCGGGTAGGATCTGGGCCGATTCGGCAGCCACCAAATTTCGCACCGATCTTGGCGTGGGCTGGACGTACGAACAACCGGTTGTGGTGCCGGAAGGCTTCAAGCAGCGCTACGGAACTTGGAATTTGAATTCACAGCTCAAACAAAAATTTGGCGCAGCAACCCTGTACACCATGGATCTAGCCATTACGGATAACTTGTCCAATACGCAGGATTGGCAGGGCACTTTGAAGCAAGGTCTTACCGTCAGCATGTCCGCACGATTGGCCCTGAAGGTTGGTTACGACATTCTCTATCGCAATCGTCCAAACCTGATTGCCATCGAAGTCTTTTCGCTCACGACACCGCCCGTCAGCCTGGGGAGCGTCTCGATTCCGGCCAGGAAAACCGACACGGTATTCACGACCTCGCTGGTTGTTACGCTCTAGCGTTTTTCATGGCTTCGCGTGTAAAAATGCACGCGAAGCCATGAAGGCCGAGATCTATATGGCCGCCTGGGCTTGCTCAGCCAGTTTTAAGAACTTGGCAGGGTCAAGGCTGGCGCCGCCCACGAGACCACCCGCGACGAAGGGAACCTTCAGGATTCCGGCAAAATTTTCGGGCGTCACGCTGCCACCGTATTGAATGGGAACCTCCATTCCTCGACCGCTCCAGAGCCGCAAGAGTTCATCGTGAATGAAGGCATGAACTTCTTCGATCTGCGCCGTCTCGGCAACGCGGCCGGTGCCAATGGCCCACACAGGTTCGTAGGCGAGTACCAGGGGCCCCGGGCCGGTGAGTTTTAGCACATCCAACTGGGCGTGCAGCACATCCAAGGTGAACCCCGCATCACGTTGGGTAAGGGTTTCGCCAATGCAGAGCACGGGCATCAATTCACATTCCCAGGCGGCTTTCAGCTTTTTGACGAGATTTTCATCCATTTCGCCGAAAATATGGCGACGCTCACTATGGCCCAGGATCACGCCGTGGCATCCGGCGTCTTTGATTTGGCCCATGGAGATCTCACCCGTGAAGGCGCCCTTTTGCTCAAAGTAGCCATTCTGCGCATAGACCTGCACACCGCTCCCAGCCAGATGGGCCGACACTTCTCGCAGTAGCGTCGCTGGAGGTGCGATGCCGATTTCGCAGCCGGGCTTCGGTGAATAGCCCGCCTTAAAGGCCTGACAAAAATTCGCAGCCTCCGCTGAAAGCAGGTTCATTTTCCAATTGGCGATAACGATCTTCATGGAAACTCCACGTTGCAGTGTTGAATCAAGAAAAAATCACCACGGAGGCACGGAGGACACAGAGAAAAAAATACGGATTTTTTTGCTTTTCTCCGTGCTCTCGGTGTCTCCGTGGTGATTCTTTTATTTACTGTCCCAAAGCCACAACCCCTGGAAGTTCCAGCCCGCTCAGGAATTCCAGGCTGGCACCACCGCCCGTGGAAACATGGCTCATGCGCGACGTGACGCCAGCCTTATTGGCAGCGCTCACGCTATCCCCACCACCCACGACCACGAAGCAGCCCTTATCGGCGGCCTCGGCCATTTCATCGGCGATGGCCAGGGTTCCGGCGGCAAAGCAATCCATCTCGAAAACGCCCATGGGGCCGTTCCAGACGATGGTTTTGGCGGCACGGATTTCCTGCGCGAAGATCGCAACGGTTTCGGGCCCGATATCCAAACCCATCTGACCATCGGCGATGGTCTGATCCTGGGTAATGGTGCATTCGGCTTCGGGCTTGATTTCAGTGGCTGTTACGTGATCCAGCGGCAGCAACAATCGGGTGCCCTTGGCGGCGGCCTCCTGCAATAGCTCCTTGGCTAGCTCGATTTTGTCTTCCTCGCAAAGGCTCTTGCCAATCGCGATGCCCTGGGCCTTTAGCAGCGTGTAGCTCATGGCGCCGCCGATCAGGATGGCGTCGGCCATGCCGATGAAACGGCGAATCAGATCGATTTTGTCGGAGACCTTAGCCCCGCCCATGACGGCCACCAGGGGCTTTTCGGGATGATGCAGTACCTTGCCCAAGGCCGTGAGTTCTCGTTCCATCAAAAATCCCGCAGCTGTGCGGTCCTTGGGAAAATCGCACACCATGCCTGCCACGGAAGCGTGGGCACGATGGGCGCTGCCAAAGGCGTCATTCACATAGGTATCGGCTAGGCGTGCCAAGGCCTGACAGAATTCTGGTTTGTTCTTGGTTTCGCCCTTTTCGAAGCGGAGATTTTCGAGAAGCAGAACCTGACCGGGTTGAAGGGCCTTGGCTTCGGCCTCCACGGCCTCCCCAACCACGCCACTAGCCAATTTGGCATCGAAGCCGTTCTCTTTCAGCCAAGCGGCCACGGGCGCCATGCTGTAGGCCTGCTCGAAGCCGATGCCTTCGGGTCGGCCCATGTGGCTGCACATCACTACCGAAGCGCCACCTTCCAGGAGGTATTTCAAGGTGGGCAGGGTTTCGCGAATCCGGGTGGCATCCTTGATCACGCCATCCTTGATGGGCACGTTGAGGTCGGCGCGCAGAAATACGCGGTGTCCTTTGATTTCCAGATCCTTGAGTGATCGAAAGCCCATGGTGGTCTCCTGCCAATGAAAGCCCATTGTGGCATCTTGCTTGGCCCATTTCAGGACTTGAATTGCAAGAAGCCGATCCAACGGGGCGAGTCCTCGGGGTCGAAGCTGGCCCCGTCGTAACCGCCTCGCTCCGTAATAATTTCCAGTCCCGTATCGGCAGCCAGTCGGCGCAGTTCCTCCGGTGTGTAGAGCCGAACCGATTCCATGACTTCTCGCGAGGCGCCGCTATCCAGGCGGGTCAGCGTCATTCGTTTCACGATGCGCTGCCCTTCAATGGCTCGATGGCTATGAACCCTCAGCCCACCTCGCTCCAGGACATCTTCTTTCACCAGGGAGCGGGCTAGATGGGTGGCATTCAGGTAATCCAACAACAATACGCCGCCGGGGCGCAGCAGCGTGGAAAGGTGGCGCAGCAAGGCTCGGTTGGCGTCTTCTGAAAAATACCCAAAGGGCGTGAACCAAAGGGTGATTCCCGAAAGGGTCCCGGCTTTGATGGGCAGGCGCCGCATATCTCCACGAAGCAGCCAAGGGCGAAGATCGAGCGGTGCTTCGCTCAGCAGATGGGCCGAAAGATCGAGTCCAAAGGTGAGCGGATTGTGGGTGTGCATCGGCATCAAGTGCCGACCCATGCCGCAGGCCAGATCCAGGACCGGGCCGTGGCTTAAGGCTGGCGCAATTTGCAGCGCCACCCGCACCGCCAACTCGGCCTCATCGTCGTCACGGTGGGCGTAGAGCGCGCTGTAATCCTCGTCAAACCAGTCCTTGAACCATTCTTCCATTTCGTGATTGTGGCAGCGACTGCGGGGCACCGCATTGGCGCTACACTGGAATCTTCAAGGATTACGCTATGCTCCGCCCCGAAAAGCTCGAAGACCAAGTCCATTTCCTTTTATCCACGCTGATTCAGCGTGAAGTTCGGGATCCCGATCTCGGATTTCTGACCTTGACCGCCGTGCGCATGACCGGTGATCGCGGCATCGCCAAGGCCTACTACACGGTGCTGGGCGAAGCCGAGCAGCAGGAAAAGAGCGCAAAGGCTCTTGCCCGCGCCTCCGGCTTCCTGCGCACCCAGTTGGCCAAGCGGCTGAAGTTAAAGAAGGCTCCCGAACTGCGGTTCTTCTTGGATGAAACCCTCGATCAGGGCAACAAAATGGAAACCCTGTTCGCCGAGTTGGAAAAGGAACGCGCCGCCCGGCCCGTGGTGGACGAGCAGGAAAGCTGATGGTTGAATCCGGTGTATTCCTCGTCCACAAGCAGGTGGGCGAGAGCAGCTTCGATGCGGTGCGGCGCTTCAAACATGCGGCCTATGAGGCTGGCCAAAAAAAATGGGCCTTGGGTCACGGTGGCACCTTGGATCCCTTTGCTGAAGGCCTGCTGCTCGTGCTTTCTGGGCAGGCCACGCGGTTGATGGAATTGATGCATCCCCTACCCAAGACCTATGAAACCAAGATCATATGGGGCGTGGAGACCGATACCTGCGATCACCTGGGGCTTGCGGTGATGGAAGGCGATGCCACGCACCTGAATTCCAGGGCGCTGGATTCGGCCCTGGTGAATTTCCTGGGTTGGCAGGATCAGATTCCACCGGCCACCTGCGCCAAGAAGATTGGCGGGGAAGCCGCCTACAAGAAGGCGCATCGCGGCGAAGAAGTAATTTTGCCGCCCAGTCGGGTTTTCCTGCTCGAGGCTGCTTGGCTCGCCCATGATTTGCCCCGATCGAGCACCCTGCGCATCACCTGTCGTGGCGGTTATTACGTGCGCAGTCTGGCCCGGGATTTAGGGCGGAGCCTTGGTTGTGGTGCCCATTTGGAACTGCTCGCGCGAACGGCCATTGGTCCCTGGCAAGATCCGGGTTCGGGCCAGGAAAAGCTGCTTCAGGGGTTGGAGCTGATTCCTTGGTGTCGCACTCGAACCCTCTCCGATGAGGAAGCCGATCACCTGGCACACGGCCGGGCCATTTCTCTGGGCGAGGTGCAGGCGGCAACCGTGGCCCTTCCCGAGGGCTTTCCCGATCCTGGGGCTCCGATTCGGGGCATCCATGGGGATCGCCTAGTGGCCCTGCTGGCGGAGCAGGACGGACAACTTCGGACCAATGCCAATCTTCGGGGCGGGATCTAGTCGATTTTCTTGTCCGAATCGAGCTGGTGGGCATTCAAAAGTCCACAGTCGCAAAAGACTCCGGATGCGCGCAACCAGCGGAGCATCTGCTCGATGTTCAGATCCTTGCCCTGAAGGAATTCCTTGATTTGTTTGCAGGTGTGATCGCAGGTGCGCCCACTCTCCCGGATGGTTCGCACCAACTCTGCAAGCTCGGCCAGGCCGATGGGAGGTTCCCCGGCAATGGGGATTTCGGCGGCAGGGCGTTTCTTACGGAGGTTGATGAAGATGGCCATGGGGACAATCTCACGACGTTTAATACCGAGTTGCAATCAGAGAAAGTGTCTTCACCCTGGCTCAAATAGATTTGGTCGCGCTGGGTCACGGAGAGAAAGGCTTCCTTGGTTAATTCGTGAAGCGAGCTTTGGCCCTATCTCATACCTCTTTTCCCGATGCAGCTTTTGCTGCAGCACTCGAAAGAAGGGCAGGGCGGGGTTCTGGAACCGTAGGATGTCTTGGTCGGCCTTTCGGAGTTCCGTGCTATCCCCGGGTTTAAGGGGGTGTTCGAGCTGGCTATCCAGGTCGTCGGTATCTCCCACCGTAATGCTCGCGGCTAGCGAACTATCCACCAGGGCAACCTTGGAATGAGCAGGGTCCTCCCGGGAGAATTGCGCTCTGGAGGACCCAAGACTCCATGGCGATTCTTAGTTTTTGAAGGCAGCTCGCGGTCAAGGCATCTTGACGACCTTCACCAACACCTCGGTCCATCCGTGCTTGTCTCCCACTAGGATCTTGGCGGTGCCAGGGGCCTTGCCGATGAGGGGGATGGTGGCGGCCACTTCCGTGGGGCGATCGTAGGTGGGACGACGTCCATCCTGCACAGGACCCGCCTGCACCAGATCGGGGTTGCGCACATCCACTTTGAAAGGGCCTTCCCCATTCAGGATCAAGATATGAGCAGGGGCGGCGGATACCACCCGGCCGGGTTTGTTCTCGGGCACGATCAGGTCACGGTCGGGGCCCTTCACCGTCAGCGGGCGGTTGAGGTAGACCTGGACTGCGGAGAACTTTCCGGCGGCATCCTTTCCTGAGAGGGTGATGACCTCACCGCCGGGATAGCGGCCTGTGGCCTTGTAGGTGG
>JFJP01038461.1_pt1 | contig 17478 bp, 6 predicted proteins | sample 431651 | NCBI WGS metagenome assembly JFJP01 (sample SAMN02602958, study PRJNA72255) | Microbial mat metagenome, whole genome shotgun sequencing project. | biome: fresh water; feature: sink hole; material: water; isolation source: purple microbial (photo- and chemosynthetic) mats found in...
ATAAACCTGTTCATGTGACTGTATCTGAACAGAATGACCCTGTAGAACCTGTTGAGATTGAAGAACAGACACAGGTCTGATCTTTTAAAGGATCCATACCCTCCATCCAAGTCCTTCTGTGGCTTGGATGGAGGGTAGTTCTTTTTTTGTTGTTTTCTATCTTATGATCACCCATATTCCAGATGTAAAGGAAAGAATACCATGACTATTTTGGCTACTCGATTTAAGACGTTGGATCGTGAGTTCAATGTCCCAACCGCTGACATGTCATCACTAGGTGGTTCAGATGTTCTTAACAGCACATTGAATAGCATACCGGAGCTTAAAGCTGGTGACATGTCTTTTTTTGAAAAAGGCATTCAAGCACCTAAAGTTGAGCTGACTAAGCTTAAAGATGAATTGGTCAGAGATGCTAAAGGTGCATTAGGGTCTTTGAAAGATCTGGCTAAGTTCTCTCCCAAGCAGCTTGATGAAGCTATCTCGGACATGCTGCCAGACAATCCTCTGGCTCAATCAGCATTCAATTTGATGTCTTCCAAGTGTAAGACCAAAGGGATGAGTCGCTTTAATCTGGGTAAACCCTACGACCCCAGTATCAATTGTGGTGGTAGGAAGAAGAAAGCGGCCAATAAGAGTGGAGGTTGTAATGCAGGGCAGTTCAGCAACGTCCTCAATAAACTCACCAAAGGCGCTTACAACGGTGGGTTCAATGACCTGAATCGAGCGTTGAGAAATCTGGTCAATCTGTCCAATTTCGGTTACAGCATGAACATGTGTGGGGTTTTCTCTGCACTCTCAGGCACAGCAGGACTCAATAAAAACATCCTCTCAAGAGCCACAGGTTCTTTGCTAGGCTCTCTTGGAGCGAGTAAGAACATCTTGGGATTTTTTGATCTTGCCAATTCTGCACCAGGCTTGCATACAGTCAAAGAAAATCCCAATGGACTGAGCTCAGTGTTCAAGAACATGACTGTTCCTAATGAGGTCAAGCAATCTGGTTTGGCTAATTTTAATGACCGCCTGATGGGGTCGATGGAGTTGTTTGATCCAACCTGGGACAAAAGTCGTCACGATGGTCTTCTCTCCAGTGCTATCGTGCCTGTTCAAAACGATGCTTTGGGTCTGAGTCTTCGTGGTAAGATGATGTCTGAGCGGATCAGTGTAGCTGACCTATCTATACCTAAGAGAAGTCCCATCAACATGATGGCCATGGCTAATAAAGCTTCTAAGTTTGGAAGTCCTATGCTTGCTAAGTTTGCTTGAAATTTGTACAGACGATCATAGAGATCCACCAAGACCCCTGGAGGTCTTGGTGGATCTTTGTGTATGTGTATCAGTTTGGACCCAGTGGCCCGTCTGCAGCGACACTGCCTCGGTTAACGCCTTCGATCACATTGGTGATGACACCAGATGCTCCTAGTGTTAGATCATTGATCATACCACTGGACATGGAGTAATGCACAGAAGATGCCCAGTATGCTGGGGAGGACAGTTTCTTAGCATTCATCAGCGTTTTAGCTATCCTCAACTTGGCTTTGGGTAGCGCATAGAGCTGACTGTATAGATCCTGACCTGCCAGAACAGCCAAGTAGTCCGAGAGGATGTTATCCTCATCTAAACCTGCATCGTATTGAAATATACCATTGGTCGATATCGGCATGTGCATAATGCTGGAGAGATCAACAATGGTGAAATTGACATCGATCGCCATGGGCACGCCTTTTGTGCTGAAAGCAAGGTTGGATGTACCACGCGTGATAGAAAGTGATTCAATCATCCCTAACTTAACCTGACAGCGACCTCTGTCATAGAGCTGACATAAGAATGGACTTGTATAGGACTGCTTGCCCGTAGATAGCGGTAGTGCTCCAGCCAAGATCATGGACAACGGGATGTAGATGTTTTGCATCTGTGATATCACGTTGCCGTATGGGCTGATGAGCTGCATAGTGTAGGAGCTCTTGGGCAAGGTGGCAGTAGAGCTTTGCCAGTGTTTGGGGATGTCAACATAACCTGAGCCCAATAGACCTTTTAAGATCCCACTGAAACCCAAGGTCAGTCCATCCAAAGCCCCTTCGACAACATCTCTGGCAGCACCAGCCACCGCATTCACAGCAGTTCCAGCCGGACCGCCTACCAGATTACCTTCAGCAAATGAGAATCGAGCATTCTTCATCTGTGAAGATACTTCATTGATCTTCTCTGAGATGGATGATTCTTGCAAGCTATTGCCAAAAGACTCTTGTACAGAGCCTGTGTGATCTACTTTGAAGATAGCAAACTGAGAACCATCTCTGAACTCTGCATCAAAGTGTTGAACAAAAGAATCGTAATAAGAAGGATCTCTGGGTTTATCTGTTCCATCGTTCTTGGCATTTGGATCAACTCTAGGATCTTGCTCCATCTTGGATGAATCTTCTCGATTGAACCAATAATCCAAACTAGACATACGGTTCAGAAAAGCAGAGATCGTAGCTTCACCGTTGGGCTTAGAGATATAAGTAGAATGAGTGCCATTGCCAGTCATCTCTTTTTTGAGATAGCCTTCAAAATCAGTAGCAGATCCATTGTTAAGTTTCTCATAGTCTTCATGAAAGACTTGATTAGCTATGCGCTGTGCTCTGTTGGCCAGTGCGTACATATCGAAATATGAACCATCTCTGAAAACATCAGGCATGAGTTTTGAGAGAAGTTGCAGCTGTTCATTGTCGAAGGTATAGGGTCTACCCAATCTTTTGCCTTGATCTGGGTTGTTTCCGTTGCCTAATGCAGTGTCATTCAAGATCTTAGGGAATATACCTCGATTGACTGCCAAGTTATTGACCAACATATTCACTGTAGACCAATACAGATGCATGGTTGGTTTCATGGTATAGAATTTGGTCGTGGGTCTAGAGAAGATCCAGCCCAATAGACGACCTGCCATCACAGTAGCAGCCACTGCTGGGAACGCGATGGCTGTGGTGATGGTGCCACCTAGTTTGGCCACATCGTAAAAAGCACTTTTAGCACGACCGGTTCTGGCCAGTGAGGTTAAATCCGCACTGAAAGCTGTAGTCATAAAAGACATCAGTGAGTTAAACTGAGGTACCCCAAACCTCAGATAAACTGTCTGAGCAGGATCGTCGATAGCTTCGCTGTAGTATCGTCCCATACCGTAGTTGCCACTGACATTACCCAATGACACTTCCTTGCGATCGGCTTTTCTTCCACCTGTCCTCACATCAGAGTAACGGGTAAACTGAGGTCTTGGGTTGATACCGATGTTACAACCTAAACGTCCATCGGTAAATTTGATGTTAGCAGAAGACCAATAACGGTTCTTCACATCGATGTTGTCAGTAAACTTGTTGTCACTGATCAGAAAAGCGGTCTTAGCCCAACTCTCATCCAGGTAAAGACCTGTCTTGTCTGTTTGTATTTGGTTGATAGGTGCCGAGATGGCTTTGCCTGATAACTCCACGATCCTTGGATCCATGGTGGTAAAGTTTGTAGCCATGGTTTTTTAAACTCACTAACAGCAACAGAGGAAAGAAAAAAACAAACAGACCAGGGCTTTTGAAGGCCCTGGTCTTTTGTCGGCTCACACGATGATATACTCTAAGCGACTTTTCGTCTTAGATCGATAGCGGATTTGACCGAAGACATCTGAGTAGACGGACCTCTGGTCTGTTGATTGCTCTGAGATGCGGTATTCATCTCACCTATAGCTTCTTTGATTTGATTGAACTGTTGAGGTCCTACTTTATCAGAGATTGTCTTCAACACCTCAAGCATCTGTTGTTGAACACTCAGTTGTTTAGACAAAGTACTGTTGACTTCAGTGAAGTCCGATGTACCTGTCGTCATACCTTGCATGCCTGAGCTCTGGCCAGCACCAGAGATGACAGTGGCTTGCTGTGGTTTGAATACACTCGTTCTGTCTGCTGGTGTGTTTACTTGAGTAGGTACAGTCCTGTTAGAAGATACTGTACCTGTAGTAAGACTAGGCTTTGGAGCGACGGGTCCGTTCATCGAAGCACTTTGCACAGCAGTTGACCTATCAGTAGGACGGCTCTGTGCAGCAGTATTCAAACTCTGACCCGGTTGGATAGATATGCCAAAGTCCGAAGCGGTCTTGACGATGCGATTGTTGATCCGATCGTACACTTCTGCTACAGTCAAAGGCACACCTTTGTTATAGAAGTAGGTAGGATTGTGCTTGGCAGCACTGGGTAGGATCTTCTCTGCGATAGCTTGCGGGTCTGCAGACAAGAGTCTGCGAGCGCCACCAGCACCCAGGAAATGAGTGAGATAGATATCGGTGATACTTGGATTGGGTCGAACCGAAGTCAAAGCCCTTCTGTTGCTCTTGATGTACTCAGAAGCCATGAGTGTAGAAGCTTTGATATCAGTGGGACTTGTAGACGGATCCAAGCCATGCTTTCTGGCATTCTTGGACATCTGTTCATTCCAAGTGGCCTTGGTAAATTGAAATAAGCCAGTGGCTGAGGTATTTGGTGCTTTGGCCATCGGGTTAAGACTGGACTCCACAGCAGCAAATGCAGACATCATCTCTGGATCAAGATTTTGTTTCTTGGCTATACTCTCAATCGCATTACGAACTTCAGTGCGATTGGAAGGATCTATAGGTTGATCGTTGGCAGCTTGAGAGACATTGATCGTTGGCTTCTCTTCTCTTTCAACCAAAGACTCAGTCTTAGAGTATCTCTCGGACTGATTGGTTTGTTGAGAAACTGAAGTAGCTGATCTGGAAGCACCTTGTGCGATACCCACACCAGCTGTTGAAGCCATCGTAATAGTCCCTGAAGATCCACTTGCTGTGGTTGTATTTGGCTTCACAGCATCCAAAGCTTCAGGTTTAGGCACTGTTGCCAGTGATGCTACTCGGTCCTTGTCACTCTGTACAGACTGAGCAACTTGCTTGGCATTACCTTGGAGCAAAGCCAATGCCATCGCAGGATCTCGTCGACCAAACATCTCCTTTGGAGCTCCACGCATGCTACCGATACCTGCTCCACCTTTGAAGAGTGAAGCGTCGATCGCTTGCTGTGCAAATGAAGGGTCGTTTCTTGCTCTAGCAAGATCGACCTGTATACCAGCAGGCTCCATGTGCCACGGCTCTCCACCCACTGGGCGTGTGAAGCCATATTTTCTCATAAGACCTGCTTTATCCAAAGCATCCAGATCAGTAGAATTGACATCCAATGCCAGTCCGAACTCATGAAGAGAGCGTCCTGGTCTGGCTGCTTTCCTTGGATTCTTTCTATACAGAGCTTCTTGCTCTTGGGTTGATCGATAACCAGAGGTGACGATAATCTTCTTACCCGTGGTCTCACCGTACTCTTGTACCATGGCTTTGAAGTTTTTCAAAAGAGCTGGATTGGCTCCATCGATTTTAACACCAGGTTGAAGCACAAGATACTGGGCAGCACCGTCACCGTCTCGCATAGGACCACCGGCCTGAACCAAACCAGCCGTTCCACTACCCATCGATGTTTGTGCTCCTGGTAATCTAACACCATCTTTCGTAGGACCATCACCCTCACCAGAGGAGAGTATGTCTTTTGGATCTGAAGCACCTTTGGGCTTACTTACACCGATGTTGGTGTTAGGTAGAGGTCTAGGTACTTCAGGGGCGAGTCCTTGAGCTTTGGGAGGTGCGGGAGCTTCTTTAGGTATAGGTTGTTTACTATCAGTCTGTTTCTTGACCTTGATCTCAGAGATCAATTCATCGTGCAGTCTGAAAACAGATTCTTTACTAGCGCTAAGTTCTGAGATTTCCTTAATAGGACTAGTGACTTCACTATAAGGTCCTTCTTCAAACTTAGTGAGTTGGAGATACTTCACCTTATCCTCAGGTGACATTTTATCAACCTCAGCCAATTTGGCTTTGTTGTTGATAGAGAAGAGTGCTGTGAGATGTGTCAGGAAGAATGGTTTGAATCGAGACTGAAACCAACGGGTGAAGTTGGAGACAGCCTGATCATCGCTCTTGACGATCTTAAAGATCGAGAGCAACTCTTCATTGTTGATCTTCTTCTCTAAAATATGTGCTTTTCCTTGGTTGTAACCAATACAAGAGCTCTCTAGATATTCTTCTAGCTTCAGCATGAGGTTGTTGTAAGAACTGCTGTTAGCATCGAAGCCCAGACCGTATTGCTTCATACGGATGTTCTCGAACTTATTGACATCGTTTCTTGTGATGTGTTTATATGCTCTGTATGCTCCGTAACCCACAGCGCCTACGGCCAAAGCACCTAAGATAACTGGAGCTGTTGCCACAGCAGAGAGTGCAGCTATGGTCGTGCTAGCTGCTCCAACTGCAGCTGAGCCTAACCCACCTACTGCCATAGCGCCCACTTTACCAACAGTACCTACGATACGCCCAGCCGTCATCAAGCGACCTACTCGACTTGATGTACCCACTGCTTTTCCTGCCTTGGAAAACGGAGTAGCCAACTTACCTAATAGAGCGCCAGCACCTACTGCAGCTCCTTTGATACCGCCCAAAACCGCACCACCAGCACCTGCTAGGCCTTTTACACCACCTGCAAGTTTAGCTAATAGTCCGCCGCCACCACCTAACAAAGATGTAGCTGCTCCAAATATAGAACCCAAACCACCCTTAGCAAGATCGAAGATACCGGAGGCTTTCTCCATGATACTTGCTATGATGCTTTGTTCGCTTTTATATCTAGCTTGTAGATCAGCTTGTAGAGGGTCTTTCTTATTAGCTTGCTTTCTCTTATCCATCGCATCGATGCGATCGCGCCAATCACCATCACGCCTACCGCTTCCATCACGGTCATTGAAAGCACCACTGCCAGCGCCAGTGACCTTGTCTTTTACATTTTGCGTGATCGATTTGGCTTTATCAGTAAGAGTGTTATAGATAGTTGAAGCTTTGTCGAGTATAGATGGGTTTTGCTGAGTATTGTCCATTGGACCTTGGTCCGCAGGAGCGTCCTCACCTCTATTTCCAAACATAGAACCAAAAGCAGCTGAGAACTTTCCCTTTATACCTTTAGCACCTCTAGCTGAGTCTCTCATGCCTCTCAAACGCTGCATGGCACCTGGGATCATGCCTCTCATCATCCTTCCTGCATTGAGAGCTGAGGATATAGCACTTCCGTTTCCACTATACCTTGGTCCTAGGTCTGCTTGAGGTTCGGTTGGTCTTTGAGGACCCATGAACTCTTCTTGTGAAGGTCTGATTGAACTTGCGATAGATCCACCACCCATCTTAGAGCTGATGATGTCACGGATCTCAACCAAAACGTCATAGATCTTCCCAGTGCCGAATCCAAAGTCATAACCAGAGTCATCTTCGCTTTGCTGGCCTTTCTTAGAGAACAATGCATCTTTGGCTTTACCAAACATACCTTTGACTCGTCCTAAGAGACCCACACCAGCAGGAGCTGCCTTCCTCCAGAAGTTCTTTGCTCTTTGGAATCCTGCGATGGCATATCCACCAACTGCGGAGGAGATCTTACCGAAGATACTCTTGATACGCTCCCCATAACGGTCATAAAGACCTTCTGCGGCTTCCTCGATCGTAAGAACGACATTACCATCAGGAGAGATGATGTTGCCTTTGAGATCTTTCAAGTCATCCATGGTCTTGATAACCTTATTGGTGACTTGGTCTCTGTAATATCCTGCTCTGATCAGAGAAGCTTTCAAGACAGGACTCTCACGGCCTTTGATGTAAACATCACGTGCACCGTTGATCCATTCTTTGAGCTTTTCTTTCAGTGTATTACCCAGCACAGCAGCCTGACGCATGGCCATGGGTAGTTTATTGAAAACCACATCCTGACCAACCTCCATCGCCTGAGACGCAAGCTCACCAGCTTTGGCTAGCATGGATTTAAAAGCATTGGCCACTGGTTCTTTATTTCTGTCATAGATCCCAGAGATCTTACTTGATCCTGGCTTTACTATCTTATCCTTGGTGAAGGTAAATACAGTTTTGGCTGATTTAGAGAGATCTGTACCCACTTTACCCATGAGAGAGGCTGTGGAGTCCAAGATCGTTCCAAGTAGAGATTTATAACCATCACCAGAAGACACACCAGCTGAAGATCCTCTTGTACCTGATGATTCAAGCAACATGACGATCTTAGATGTGTCTTGCTTGATACCGTCTAGGACGGTTTCTTTGTGAGAAACACCTGTATCACCACTGGTAGATCGTTTGACCTGCTCCAGTTTTTGATCCAGAGCTTGGATGGCGGCCATGTTGTTGCCGTTCATGGTGGTCAGATCGATCTTGGTGCCACCAGGAGCAGCATCTTCGCCCATGTTCTTATTGACATCCTGGGCCATGGGACCACTGTGCTCCAAGCCATCGCCTTGACCGTCTTTATAAAACCACTTATAGATCTTGGTTTTCTTAATGGCATCGAGTGCTTGACCTGGTCTAAACGCAGAGATGGCTTCTTTGGAGAAGACATCCGATTTGACCAAGTTTCTTCTTCTAGACATAGCACTTCGACTGCGCATCTTACTCAAGACCGACTGAGCACTCAGTGGTTTGATGCCTTTTTTGACATTGCGATCTGAACTGACAGAACCATCTCCTGCCAGGAGATCCATGTAAGCTTTTTGATCAATGTGATAATTGTTGTCACTATCTTGAGAGACAAGACCTTGTTCTTCCAAGATCTCACCGTAACCCATCTTGATAAATTGCTCGATCTCACCTCGGATATCTGGAGTAGCTTGTTTCAGGTTACCCATGTCCCTTGTGAGGTTCATGAGAGACTCACCGGCATCGTCTGGATTTCCTTGAGAAGCTTCAAGCTGATCTTTGATGAGTTTCTGAGTATCTTTGTCCAAGGAGGCGAAAACCCTGGTCTTCATGATGTTCTCTGAAGTATAGTTCATATCAGGGATCGTGGAGATCTGACTGAAGAACTTACCTACTTTTTTCTTTTGCTGATCGCTGATATTGTCACGGTTCAAGAAGCTTGAAGCTGTTTGATCCATGCGGTGTGAGTACATGCTTTGATTGATGCGGGTGTTTAGCGTCTTCCTGATGCTTTTACCCACCTCTTTCTTATCAACGAACTTACCTGAAGTATGGTCAAAGAGTACACTGGAGGTTTGATCATCTCCTGTTCTCATGGAGGTGACCTCTCTTAAGATACGAGAGAGATAACCAGGGATGATCTCTACGATGCTTCGTTGAGTACGTCCATTGAAGATAGAGCCCATCTCCACGCCTGCGATACCAGAGGGATTGTCTACCCGCATGTCTGGTGAGGATGTTTTGGAGTAATTGATTGCTTTGTCAGCTGCTCTGAACAACCAACCCAAGACACCTTCTTTGTCTTTGTTGGCCATGAACTTGTCGCTATTTTGCCAATCATCCAAAGCTCCACCAGGATTCATGACAGCTGTGGCTGAGCGATTACCGAACTTAGCAACGGCTTTGTTCTTGCTTAACCAAGGTCTGGCTTTGTTACCCACCCAGTCTGAGGCTTTATTGGCCAGGTAAGATCCAGCAGTATTGCCTGCCATCTCTGCTTTGCTCAAAGGAGCCATGCCAGATTCAGCAAGGGTTTTATTGATCTCACGAAGTTCTTCAGCAGAGTCCAGACCAGAGGCAGCGCCTTCTAGACCTTGTTTGATACCGGAGATATACTGCTTACCATCTGCTTTGAGCTTCTTAGCCAACTGACCAAACCAAGAGTCTTGTCCAAACAAAGAATCCTGAATGCTTGTGAAGAACTTGTTTCGAGCGATGTCTTTGAAACGCTCAGAATTGTTGATCTTAACAAACTCAGGCAAAGCTGTGTTCTTAGCGATGGCTTCGTTTTGATTTCTGAAGACTTCAAAGTACTTGTTAGATACTTGCAGCAGTTCTGCTTGAACAAAGTAACTACGGAACTGAAGCTCCAGGGATTTCTTCTGGTAAGCCTGTGTGATACGCTCAGTGTACTGGGTCTGGCGGGTGATGCCTTCGTTGATAGAACTCAGAAGTCCGAAGTTGGACTCAAAACGTTTCTTTTCAACTTGATCCTTAACCTTATTCTCTACGTTGGTCCTAGCTTCAGCTTCATGTTCAAGTTCTTGCTTCTTATCAAAGATCTGTCCCAAAGCAGCTGTAATGCTCTGATCTTGGATCTGTTCTTTACTTGGACCTTTGTAAGAGTCGTTGTTACCAAACAGACCTGAGATCTTAGCAGAAACTTTCTTCAAGAACTTCTGCTCATCAGGTACAAGTCTGTCGATCTTTTTGGATATGTAGCTCAGCTGCGGCTTTAATTCCCGAACCGCTTCATCGTATAGGGCCGATGTGGTCTCTCTGACATCATCAGCAGCTTTAAACACCTCCCCATAGCTGGATGGTAGGCTTTTCTTGGTTAGATCTGCCGGATAAGCAGGACTTTTTACGGTGGACTTAGCTCCACTGATAGTTCCTCGAAACACATCCATCACTGGAGTGCGTTTCTTGCTGTCTCTAGCTTCTGGTGATAACCCACCAGTGATCTCAGACTCATCAAAGCTTGAAAAGTCAAGATCGTCATCGATGTTATATTCATCGAGTTTAAGTTTCTCTTTCTTTGCCATGTTGGACAGCCCTCCTGGCATGAGACGTAAATGAAATGTTCAGACAGCTTAAAAAAGCCAACTCACAGGATTTGTATATGATTATTTTTCCACAACCTCTCTCAGATACAGAAAGATCGTCATGAACAGAGCCATGCTTCCTTTTAATATCTCTTTACTGATACTCAGTCCCCAGGACTTAAGAGGTGTTCGTCAAGTAAAAGTACAGGATATATTCCAGTCAGCAAGTAGAAACTTCCATCCTGATGGACTCTTTAGTATCGAGACCTTTGGTAAAGTTGGTGAAGACAAACGAAACCATACGTTTGGCTACATCGATATGCATATCTCTATATTCCATCCAGTCATCTTCAAAGCTCTGTGCGATATGAAGGGCCTGTACTCAGACATCATGTCTTCTAGGAGTTTTGCTGTCTTCGATCCTGCTTTGAAGGATTTCGTCAAATCCGATCCTATCAATGGACAGACTGGATATTCTTTCTTTATTAAACACTTCCCAGAACTAAAGTTTGATGAGAGAGATTCTCCTAAGAGGGAGTTCAATATCCGTCTGATTGAGAAGTTCAAAGACAATTGTTTGATGGACAAACTGGTCGTGATGCCAGCGGGTCTTAGAGACTATGTGATCGATGACAATGGCAAACCCTCTGAAGATGAGATCAATAACCTATATAGAAAGGTCATGTCGATCTCTGGCTCTATCGAGAACGTCAACGTCAAGATCAATGCAGAGTACTTGGACAATGCCAGACATAACCTACAGATACGGGTTATGGAGATCTATGACTACATCAAAAACCTACTGGAAGGTAAGTCCAAACTGATCCTAGGTAAATGGGCTGGTAGGAAGATCTTTAACTCCACTCGAAACGTCATCACCTCCTACATCCCTGATTCCAATGAGCTACACGGACCCAAGACCGTCAGTGCCAACCAAACAGTGATGGGGATGTACCAGTATCTCAGAGCGACCCTACCTCTGGCCATCAAACAAGTGAGGGATACTTACCTCTCTACAGTTTTTGTGGGACCTAATGCACCAGTGGTTATGGTCAATCCCAAAACTCTGAAGAAAGAGATGGTGCAACTGGATGCCGAGTATTATGACGAATGGATGACATATGAGGGACTTGAGAAAGTCATGGCTCGTTTTGGTGAAGAGAACCTGAGACACGAACCCTTGATGATCGAGGGATATTGTATCGGACTGATCTACAACGATGGTAAGTATTTCAAGTTTGTACAAGACAAAGATGACCTGCCAGAAGGTTTTGATGCCAAACATCTCAAACCTATCACGTACGCTGAGCTTTTGTACCTATCTGTTTACAAAGACTCACACGAGACACCTTGTTTTGTCACACGCTATCCTGTCACAGGCTTTGGAAGTATCTATCCAAGCTACATTTATCTGAAGTCAACTGTCAAATCACTATCTCTCATGGAGCTAGGAGACGACTGGACACCCACAGGTAATGTGGCTTATGAATTCCCTAAGCCAGGTGAACAGTTCTACAACTCCATGAGTCCATCTATAAATAACTTACAGAAACTGGGTGCTGATTTCGATAAAAGTGTGTATTCAACAAATACTAATACACTCGCTGTCGCCTGAAGGAGAAATTCTTCAGTGATAACTTTTTGAATTGCTGGAAACTCTTGTTAGACTACTTGACCACTGCGAGACGATAAGTCCAAGCCACGGTTTGAAAACAAGTAGGTAGAGAGCGCTTTCGAGCGTTCCGCGAGACAATCAGCAGCGAAGCCCCTTTAAACTGGGGAACGTTCAACGGCCATCCCTAAAAAGGGAGTAGGAGAGCAAGCGCCTCCGAAGTGGAAAGCACCCCACCAGTTTATCTGAGGGTGAAGATATGGTCTGATCCGTGCAGAGATGTACGGCGGGTGTCTTCAAGCACACCGGGTGTAGAGTTGCGTCTACATCGGACAACATGGGAGATACTTGTTCTGGCACCTGTCTTTGGACAGATGATGCTAAAGCTGAAGTTAAGAGAGTGCTCAATAGCCGGGACTATTATGTCTCGATCTCTGGTAAGATGTCCTTCAGCGCCAGTAATGACTTGATCGATCTAGTCATGTCCAACATCACGGAGTAGAATAACTGTGAAAAACTCTAATACTTGGAATCCTGACTTCTATCCATGCTATACACCTGAAGAAGCTCTTAAGATGGGAGTGTTCGAAGGTAAGTATCTCAATGGAGTCAAAGACATCCCTAAGTCATGGTTGAACACACCTAAGGTACTTGGACCTGAAGATAAACCCGATGAGACTTTGAACCACTACGGTGTCAAGTCCAGACAGCCTTTGTCAGTATGGAGAGAAAAAGGCTGGGTGACCAAGGACAGTCCTTTGGGTTGGTTTCAATGGTATTGTCTGTATTACTTAGGCAGACGGCTAGAAGAAGACAAATGGCAGATCGGTAGATGGAGGTCTTTCGTTGCAAGACACATGGGGCAGATTAAAGCCAATTGTGATCTCAAAGATGAGAAATGCAGACCAGTGCAACGCCAAGCACTTCTTCAATGGGGATGGGACAGTAGCAAGACCTTCGATGATGCTCAGAGAAAGAAGAACCTTACTAAGTTAGGTCTTTCTTCTAAAATCTCACAAGAATCTCTGACAAACACACAAAGCTCTGTACCTCTTTACGACAGATGGTAAGAACAAGGATGATTTAAATGCAGATGCTATATCAGATATTTTACAGACTACATGGGGTCAGAAGAGTACAGGAGATGTTAAACCCTCGTACTTCGATCCTAAGGGCATTTCCTAGAAACTCTATACTCCAACACCTCACCTACGGGCACGAGAGTGCGGACATCGATGTCTCTAAGCTTTATTTCTCTGAGTATATCCGTAGGATCTGGGTAGGGTATCCCGATATCATCACAGACAAACCTAAGGGTGTGCCGTATAAAAAAGCAGTGGTTTTGAGAACTTTGTTCAGATCTTTTCACATCAAGAACAAGAAGTTCAAATATGTACCAGAGCTCTTCAAGATCCAAAACGATGAACAGTCTTTGTATGTTGAAAACTATAACTACCTGGATCAGCTCTACAGATACGCAGAGCTGCCTATGTCGTCTTATAATAAATGGTGGGATTTTCAAAGGACTATGTGGGATAATGTACAACGTACCTCACAGATCAGTTCTAAGAACCATTTTTTCATAATTGACGTCCCTCAAGAATTGGTGAGCTTTAACCTTCTTCGACTCTACAGTGAGCGATTTAATACAGGGGCATTGAAGATCTTTGACAAACCAGAGAAGTTGTTTATATTGGAGCTCTTCAAATGGATCTCAGGGCAATCTAGAGAAGAGACTATCTTTGGAGCTTTGACTCAGAACAACCTGGCTAAGATCAATCTGGTGTTTACGATAGAAGACGGTAGATCTTCTGTGCTCAACATGGGATATTTGAGTAGTTGGATTGAGAAGGGTGAGAACCTCACTGAGTATGCCAGTGTAACTCAGTACCCTTCACAACAGGTGCAAAAGCTTCTGTTGAAATACCTGATGACTTTGGCCTCTTCTGTTACTGAGAATCAAGAGATTGAAGAACCACCTTCTCAAAACACGGATGATCTTGATCAAGAGTCCGATATCGAAGATGAAGAGTCTGAGAATGAAGACACACAGACTCTTGGTTATTTGAAGAAACCTCTTCTAGATCGTGGTATCAAAACCAAGAAAGACATAGGTAATCCTTTATCTGAGCCAGAGGTTCAAGAACAAGAAGTTGATCTGAGCGATCAACTCGAGATGATAGATGATGATCTAAAAGTCCTTGAGATCCTACAGACCAAAAAGCTAGCATCCAGAGGGGTACAAGTCGATAAATCAGGCACAGTGCAGCTAGACTCTGTACAAAAGAAAGATATCGATCTACAAACGATCCGCTCTATGGTCTATGATGAAGAAGACGCTCAGTCAAGTCTTAAACGTCAAGTAGAGCAGTACGCTGATCAAGGTCTGCTGTCTGCTAGTGATTATAAGAAACTCATAAAAGATGTGCAGGCTTATGAAGAGATGCCTGACCCCTATGGTAGCGGTGAGACTGTTGTTCAAGCTAGCAAGATCACGCCTGAGATGATCTTGCTCGATCCTGTTAGAACTAAGATCGAAGCTTCTGAGATGGTCTTGGATCGTTCTATGTTAAGCTCCACGCTGCAATCCTACGATCACGATTACATCAACAACGTCCTGTCTAAGGATGTATTGTCTATGGTTGGCTCACTGCAAAGAGCAGGAGTAATCATACGTAAACATGAGATCGAAGTAGATAATAGTGCTTTAGGTACCTATGAGAATCATACACTGGAGTTAAAACCACTGGATGGGCAGACCTCTACCATTCGGTTTCGCATCCCCAAGATCGATGAAGACGGCACTTTTCATGTGAGTGCTTCCAAATACGTTCTGAGAAAACAGAGGGTTGACCAACCTATCCGTAAGATCGATGCAACCACTGTGGCTTTGACCAGTTATTATGGTAAGACCTTTGTCGCTCTGAACCCTAAGAAGAGCAACAGCTCCATAGCTTGGTTGGTTAAAGAGCTCAATAAAGCCAGTATGCAAGAGCATCCTTATATCAAACGTGTAGGTCCTGCTAGTGTTTTTGATAACAACTTCACAGCACCTTACATCTACAATGCCTTGGCTGATAACTTCAAGACTATAAATACCACCAAGTACAAACTGGTATTCGATCACACCGAGAGAGTTAATCTGGTCAATGAGACACAACTCAAGAAACTGGAGAGCGATGGATCACGTGTAGTAGGTCAAACTATCAAAGGCAAACCACTGGTGGTCGATAAAGAAGATCGATTCTTCTGGGTAGACGATAACGCTCAACTTATTCTCATCGGTGACATTTATGATGTACTTGAGCTCGATTCTACTTCCTCGCCGATTGATTTCACAGAGGTACGTATCTTCAGTAAAACAGTACCAGTAGCATTGATCTTAGGCTACAGTATCGGTTTTAAAAACCTGATTCGACTTCTGGGTGCCAAATACCGAGTGGTGATAGGCCGTCAGAACAAAAATCTACAAACCGATGAGTATGCGATCTCGTTCAAAGACACGAGCTATATCTTCAGTAAGAAGCAAAGAGTAGCCAGCATGATCCTCTCTGGATTCCTAGAACATGAGAAACAACTCAAACAGTATCTCAGTGAAGACCTCGATGATAAAGACGTCTATTTCAATTTACTGCAATCCAAAGGTTTGAGTTCTATCTATATCCGTGAAATCGAAGCCACTCAGCAGCTCTTTATAGACCCCATCACCAAAGGGATATTAGAGCAGATGGGTGAACCGGTTACATTCAATGGTCTCTTGGTGCGCTCTACTGAGTTGCTACAGACCTACCACCATCCTGACACTCAGGACATGCAAGCTATGCGTGTACGTGGTTATGAGCGTCTGTCTGGTGTTATCTACAAAGAACTCACCACAGCCATCCGTCAGTATCGTAACCGCAATATCTCAGGTAAATCTAAGATCGATATCAGTCCCTATCAAGTCTGGTCAACGATCATGAAGGACCCGGCCATCAAGTTGGTTGAAGATATCAACCCTATCCAGAACTTAAAAGAGTCTGAGATCGTGACATATGTAGGTGAAGGAGGTCGTTCCAAGGATTCTCTGAGCAAACCCTCACGAGCTTATCATCAAAATGACATGGGTATCGTCTCAGAAGCCACTGTGGATAGCTCAGATGTCGGTATCAATGCTTACCTATCTGCCAATCCGAACTTCAAGGACATGAGAGGCATGCCTTTGAAATCTGATAATATCACACCAACGCAACTTATATCGACAAGTGCCCTGATGGCACCTGGATCAGATAGAGATGATTAAAAACTGTTAATTATCAGTTAGATTAACAGAACACGGTCACCTCAGACAGTAATGTTTGAGAGTAGTTCCCTTTAATTGCTGGAACCTCCTTAGAGCCTTGTCACCAAAGCGGAGCACGAAAGTGCAAACGTCACGGTTTGAAAACGACAAGGATGAGATCTTAACCGATCGAGATGGACAATCAGCAGCTGATCCCCTAAAGACTCTCAGGGTCCATGGGGTGAGTTCAACGACTATGGCTTCATCAGCCAGTACCTGCAAGCGCAGGGAAACAAGGGATACCCTTTTAAGGGTAAAGATATAGTCTGTTCTTTAGCGAAAGTTAAAGCAGCGCTTAGAGCGCGGGTTGAGAACTAGCGAGCTCAACTGAACACAAAGCCAAAACGCGTAAACTTTATTTCCATACAGAACAGTCACTTTATATCGACCAAAGGTTATCATCAGCCTTATCTGAGAACTGGTTATGAGTACGTGGTCGCTAACAGAACTACGGGTATGTTTGCTTACACAGCCAAGAGAGACGGTGTAGTGGAGCAACTCAATGACAACGGGGTGATTGTTAAGTACGACGATGGTACTGTCAAAGGAGTGGTCTTGGGTCGGGTTTACGGAAAAGCGGAAGGCAGTGTCTATCCTCATGACATCGTCTGTCCTATGAAAGTGGGTCAGAAGTTTAAAAAGGGCGATGTTGTTACTTACAACACAGGTTTCTTTGAGCAAGATATCTTGGATCCCACTAAGATCGTGATGAAAAACTCGATGTTGGTGAAAACTGTTTTGTACGAATCCAGTCAAACTCACGAAGACTCTTGCGCCGTTAGTAATAAGTTGTCTGAGAAGATGACGGCAAAAACCACTAAGGTCAAGTCTTTTGTCATTAACTTCAAGCAAAATCTTATCAATGTACTTAAACCCGGGCAGTCTGTAGGTCCTAAGGATATCTTGATGATCATCGAGGATGAGATCACAGCGAACTCTGGGGCCTTTGATGAAGAATCTTTGA